>Ga0315338_1003378_pt1 | contig 14014 bp, 15 predicted proteins | sample ASW8metaG_FD_204518 | JGI IMG/M metagenome (GOLD analysis project Ga0315338, IMG submission 204518) | Ammonia-oxidizing marine archaeal communities from Monterey Bay, California, United States - ASW #8 | ecosystem: Environmental > Aquatic > Marine > Coastal | place: USA: California | collected... | reverse complement strand
TCGAAACGACAAGCCACGCACCGACCGCAATGATCGCAACGAACGTCCACGCGGACCAAAGCGCGCTGCACACGTTGTTAGCGAGCCGGAAGACGCAGTGACCATCGAGCGTCGCCGTCAGGCCAATGGCAATCGTGCCGATCCAGCTCCACAAGATCGGCCGGCGCGCAACAGCAACAATCGTCGCCCGAACAATCGCGGCCCGCAACGCGAGAAACCAGCCCTGCTGGGCCCGCGTTAATACCAGCGAGGCGCTCATGCGATCACTCGGCCGGTAACCTGGCCCGGTGACGCGAGGCGGCAATCAGGTGCTACACAAAAGGGGCTTCGGCCCCTTTTGTGCGTTCTGGTTTCGCGTTTTGCTGCACGGCACATGGCGGCAGGATGACGTATGCCTTTCACGCTTCTATAGTGGACCCACCGGATCTACTCAACCTCGCCCGATCAAGGAACGCCCGCATGCGCTTGCAACCACACCTTCTGATTTCCAGCCTGCTGCTGTTAGCAGCAACTCCTCTGCTCGCTTCCAGCATAGAGCCCACCCCCGAACCAGGGCTGTGGCATAGCGAAAGCACCACGCTGATCAACGGTGTGGATATGCAGGCAAAAATGCGCGAGGTACGTGAATCGATGCTGGCCAACATGCCCGCAGAACAACGCGCCATGGTCGAGGAAATGATGGGCGACGCCGAAGACGCCGGACATCAGCGCTGCATCAGTGCAGACCTGGCAAAACAGATGACCGATCCGGCAACCCTGCTGGCAGATGCGCAAGAGCAGATGCCCGGCTGCGATCTCAAAGTGGCTAAAAGCGCCGACAACAGCCTGGAGTTCAGCGGCGACTGTGCAAACCCTGAAGGCTTCACCGGCACCATGCGGGGCGACATGAAGATGGTCAGCAGCCGGGAGATCAAGTCCAACTTCCTCGGCGACGGTAACTATCAACTGCCAGAGCAGGCTGCCACCGGGCTTGCCGACAAATTCAATGGCCCGGTCAAGGTAGAGCACAAGGAGACCAGCAAATGGGTCTCAAGCGATTGCGGTGACGTTCCTGTCGAGTAGTTCTGATATGCGTACCAGAACGCAGGATGTTGCCCAGCTCACAACCTGGGCACTGCGCACTCGTACACCAACCTGTATATGCATTAAGCTTGCGGGCTTGATTGCCAAAAGAACAGGATTTCAGGGCATGCTTTCTCTGCCATCCGCAGGTTTATCGCCTGCCCAGCGGCGCGTGTTTTTATCAGCGAGCGCAAACCAGCGCACCTCACACTCCTCAGCCAAGCGCCAGACGCAATGAGCGCTCTGGCACCCGGTCGGCTGGCCGCAGCCGCAATGGCTTTCTTGCTTTGGGGTGGTTGGGCCTTGTTTGCCAATTGGCCGGCAGGCCAGAACGAAGCCGTGATCGCCGGTCTGTTGCAGGGCTGCGCGAGCGCTATTATTACCCTGGTTATGGCCGTTTGCGTCACCGCGCTGTTTACCGGGCTTCCCGGCCCACTGCTGCGCATCATCCTGCCGCCGGTGCTAATCGTCTCAGTCAGCTTCAGCGCCCTTTGGCTGGCGCATACCGCCAATGCTACCCCTGCACTGTGGGCCACTATTGTGCCGCCCAGCACACTTGCGTTCGTCTATTGCCTGTATCTCACCTTATCGCTGGCGCGTGACGCCGGCGCTAGTTCTTCGGAGCAGTAAACCATGACCGATCTCAGCAATCGCCGCCCGCTTAAGGTTCGCGATCAGCAAATGATGCGCCGTTTCGCCGGCTGGCTCAGCCGCCGCAGCGTCACGCCCAATCAAATCTCCGTGCTCAGCGTGGTATTTGCCCTCGGCGGCGGCGCAGCGCTGGTAATGGCCGGGCAAACATTAGCGGGCGAACGCTCACTGTGGTTCCTCGCCGCCGCGCTGCTGATTCAACTGCGCCTGCTGTGCAACCTGTTCGACGGCATGGTGGCGATGGAAGGCGGCAAGCAAACGCCCGCTGGTGAGCTATTCAACGATGTGCCAGACCGCATTGCCGATCCGCTCCTCATCGTTGCCTGCGGTTTTGCGCTACCGGATTATCCCAGCGCCATGTGGTTGGCGTGGCTCGGGGCGCTGCTGGCAGTGATGACCGCCTACATCCGCGTACTCGGCGTGTCGCTTGGCCTGCCCGCAGACTTCCGCGGCCCCATGGCCAAGCAGCAGCGCATGGCGCTGATCACCGTGGCTGCGGTGATTTCCGCATTGGAAATCTTCTGGGGGCACTACGGCATGGTGCTCTGGATCAGTCTGATTCTGCTGGTGGTGGGCAGCGCGATGACCGCGATGCGCCGCCTGATTGGCGCCTATCTGCGCCTGCAACAACGTGGAGCCAACTAAGATGGATATCGGCCTGGCCTTTATGCTCGATCTCACCCCCAATGCACTTGGAGCCATGCTGGTAGTGCTGGCGATGCTGGTGGTGGCCTCCATCACCCAATGGCGCCTGCGCTCACGCCTCAGCCCGGAAGCGCATCTTGAGCTCAAGCAGCGCATCAACTCCTGGTGGGTCATGGTCGCGGTAGTCTTTACCGCACTGATGATTGGCCAGGTCGCCTCGCTGATCTTTTTCGCCCTACTCAGCTTTATCGCGCTGCGCGAAATTTTCTCGATCCTGCCCGTGCGCATCACTGACCGCCGCCTGATCCTCGCGCTCTACCTGATGGTGCCGCTGCAGTATTACTGGATTGCCACCGACTGGTACGGCATGTTCATCGTGTTTATTCCGGTGTATCTGTTCCTGCTGATCCCCTTCGGCCTGCTGATGCTGGGCGAAACCAAGGGCTTTATCCGCGCGGTGGGTTCCTATCAATGGGCAATCATGACCACGGTGTTTGCCATCAGCCACGTAGCCTATCTGCTGATGCTGCCAGCCGATCAGAACGCCTCCGGTGGCGGCGTCGGTCTGGTGCTGTATCTGGTCTTCCTCACCCAGTTCAACGACGTAGCGCAGTACATCTGGGGCAAGAAGTTTGGCGAGCGCAAGATAGTGCCGACCATCAGCCCCAACAAGACCTGGGCGGGGTTTTTGGGTGGCGTAGCCACCACCACGCTGCTCGGCGGCATGCTCGCGCCCTGGCTCACGCCGCTGACTTTCTGGCAGGGCCTGGCGGCTGGCCTGCTGATCGGCATAGCCGGCTTTATTGGCGACCTGACCATTTCTGCGGTCAAGCGCGACCTGCGCATCAAGGACACCAGCCAGCTGATCCCCGGCCACGGCGGCATTCTCGACCGCATCGACAGCCTGATGTACACCGCGCCGCTGTTCTTCCACTTCCTTGCTTACACCAGCTACTGAGGCCGCCATGCAGTTCTTTAAACGCTTGCCCAAACGGCTGTTCTTTCTGCTGGTGGTCAAACCGGTCGTGTATCTACTGCTGGGGCTCAACATTTACTCCGTGCAACGCCTGCCCGCACGCGGCCCGGCGATCCTCGCGGCCAACCACAACAGCCACCTGGATACCCTGGTGCTAATGGCGCTCTACCCACTCAGCCAACTGCACCGCGTGCGCCCCGTCGCCGCCGCCGACTACTTTCTGCGCAACCGTTTTACCGCCTGGCTATCGCTCAACGTGATCGGCATTATCCCCCTCGACCGGCAAAGCCAGGTCGACAAAGAGAAGGTGTTTGACCTCTGCCAACAGGCACTCGCCAACGACGAAATCCTGCTGCTCTTTCCCGAAGGCAGCCGCGGCGAAGCCGAACAACTGCAACCGCTGCGCAAAGGCATCTACCACCTCGCCCGCAGCCACCCCGGCACCACAGTCACCCCCATCGCCATGCACGGCCTCGGCCGCGCCCTGCCCAAGGGCGAATCCATGCTGGTGCCGTTTAACTGCGATGTGGTGATTGGTGAAGCACTGACACCGGGTGAGGACAGCAATGTGTTTATGCAGGAATTGCAGGTATCGCTGGAGGCGTTGTTGGCTGCTTGTATTACTCGGCGGGATGAGCGGTGGGAGGATTGAGGTGGCAGTAGTCTTAAAGCAACGGCTTAGGTTTCGAACCAACAGCGAACGAGGAGGCTGATGAACTTTGCTAAGTTAGTGATGAAACACACGGCTTACGCACAAAGAAACACTACTAAGCTCTCTGTGGTATTGGATTTAGTAGCGAACTACCGAAAGCTGTAATAACCCACATCAACATTGCTACTAATTTTTTTATTGCGGTAATTTCATCCCACACAAAGAAAATCGACGCTAGCGCGGCTCAAATCAACCATGCTCAGGATTGGCCATCTTACACAACCTCATGTAGAGTAAAAAAACTCTATCTTATCAGGACGATAAGCACCCAAGGACTCTTCAAAAACACCAAAGCCACTTTCAACAAGTAAAGGTCTTAGCTCTGAATGCCGTTCCTCGGCAACTGTTATAATGGTTGCCCCGCCCTTGAGCGAGTAAAGAGACCGACCCATTAATTCACGACCCAGGCCCCTCCCTCTAAACTCAGGAAGAACAAAAAATGTGCAGATTTTACTTTCATCTTCCGTCGCCTTCAACAATGATAAGGCACACACATCTGTACCATTATGCGCCATCAAGATCCTTCTTTCGCCGGACCGAAAGCTTTTACTGAAAGTAAAAAACAACCACTCTTTGAAATTAGGATAGTACGGGCTAACGCCAGACAATGAAGCTGCGATATCAGGAAAGCTATAGCCAGTATGTTCCACTATCTCAAAGTCGAAAGCGGGCTTCGAAATTATTGCTGACATTTTTTCGTCCTCTTGCCTCATCATCATATGGAGCGCTCGCGCGTGAGCATAGGCGAAAATAAAAAATTAGTCAATTTTCTTATCACCTGACGTTGGCCCGCTCACTGATTGAATCTCACAAAGTGAATCGCCATAATCCGCGAGAGCGCTATACATAAAGTTCCCAATCACGCCAGAAAAAACACCTAACACTACAATGGTAAGGATAAAACCGACCAAAGTCATGACTGAAACAGTGGTTTTACTAAACTTAGCAAACGCAGAGAAATTGTCTAAATATTTCAACACCTCCGACCCAGCTTCGTTGTCCACGGATTCTTTCCAATGATAAATTAGCATTTGCTCTGGAATTGCTAGATTGGACTTAGAGTCCACCCGCAAATAAGGATCCCATAAAGACTTCTCCAACACGCGACAACGCTTAAACTCAGTATGAGAGAGCTTGTGCTCAGAATGAGTTTCTCTAATAAGAAAGAAGTGGACAGCAGTAATGCAACTATCGTTCTCTAGGCGACTTCGAATTTTAGGTGGGAGATTGCGAATCTCATTGACTCTAAAGTCTACAACCTCCGTAGATTCGAGCCTACTCAAAACCTTCGCATCCTTGGATCTATAGGTCTGCGAAAGCGTGTTTTTATCGTCGTTAGATATTTTTATTCTGAATCGAAAATAATTAGGCCGCTCCTCATCATCAGGAAAGTCGACAGTACTATCCCTGAAAAGCCTCATCGGAAATGATATAACCGTACCCGAGTCGTTAGCATCAGCTACGTCCTCTAACGACACACCTTCACCCAACCCACCCAACTCTATTTGCCAATGAAATCGGAGCTTGGAGTCCTGCTCGCTTTGGAAAATAATGTCAGCGCGCTCAGGACCTGGATGCACCGACTTTACGTTTGTATTGAAAATCGCAGGTATTAGCGGCGGATTCCGATCGCAAATCACCGCCCCCAGAGCTGAGACATATTTCTCCTCTGGCACTGGAAACGGGAAGTATATTTTTATATAGTCAGCCGTCTTGGCTCCGAGAAACTTAACACCAACATCCAAGTAATTAATGCCGTGTTTCTCACTGTCATTTAGCGACCAAAAATTAAAATGAAGCTCAATGTTAGTTTTTTTTGATTTATTACCTTCCAACCAAAAGGCTAAGCTTTTCGCCATCGACTAAATCCTTTTTTCTGCGACTCGACAAAGAAAAATATATGACTATTATTATTAGTATACGCCCCAAATTTTGTAAAGAAATTTATTTAGGCCAAAAGCGAGTCGAGCTAAGACGAAAAATCGGCTATAAATTCACGCCCGGCGAAAAAATCTATATTTATACTAGTAAAAGCGGGCTAGGAATTACCGGAGAAATGATTATATCCAGCGTGCAAAAAATGCCAGTCCCGGAAATTGAAAAGGCTTACTTGAGCGCTGCGCGCATAGGAAAAGATGAGTTTTATAGCTACTACCAAAATTGCGAAAACGGCTTTGTCATTTCGCTAGCCAACGTTATCGAGTATAAAGCTCCAATTACACTTGAAGAATTAAAATTAATTGGTTTTAGACCACCCCAATCATTCATGTACCCCGGAGATATCTTGGAAATATATATTGAGTCTAAAATATGCACATAGGAATTTTTGGCTTAGCCGGCGCGGGAAAAACGACGCTTACCAGCTTATTGACGAAGCGCAACCCAAGCTACAAGGCGATCTCCGCATCCAAAATGATAGCCATGAAAGGTGGCGTGATTAAGCATGAGTCACTTGACCACCAGAATATTAGAACTAATCAATCAGCCCTTGTGACTGCTTACACTACTTTCAAAACTAGGAATCCATGTACTTTAATTGAGCTACACTGCCTAATTGAAACACAAGAAGGAGTGGAAGAAATAGACCCAGCTATTCTTGTAGCGCTAGAGCTAGAAGCTGTCTTTTTTATCTTAGTGCCGCCATCAGAACTTTTGAGACGACGAGAAATGGATAAAACGAAGTTGCGACGTCTGACTTCCTTTTCAGAATTGACCGACTTGCAGAATAGGTCTCTCGATATTCTGAGACGGACGTTTGCGGAGTCAATTATTGTAATATCACCTGAAAACTCACTATATACCGTAGAGAAGACCATTACTCGAGGTAAGTCTATGAGCTAAAGACTCTGCATCGTCCGACACTTCGGAAACCCCGAACAACCCCAAAACTGCTGCCCCGCCTTCGCCCCTGATTTCACCGTCCGAATCAACAACGCACTGCCACACTTCGGACATTGCCGCTCGGCTTTTGGATCATTACGCCGCTTGAGGTTTTGCACATGCTCGCGGTGAGTGGCCAGCGTTTGCGCACGGCGGCCAGTTTGCAGGGATCTGAGCATGGCGGCGACTTCCGCCTCGCTGAACACGCGTTGCTGGAATGACTTGATATAGCGGATAAAGCCGATGCCCTGGGTCACATTCGCGGGCAGCTCGGTTTTGAAGGTGCTGCCGCCGACAAAGCTAATCACCGAGTGCAGATGCTCTGGTTTTACGCTCAGCGTGGCTTCAATCGCTTTGAGGTGTTTGTAGTTCTGCCGCAACGGGTTCTGGAATTTGAAGCTGCGTTTGTAGAGCTTCTGCGTCCACTGGGCCTGTTTTTCGCTGCCAAAAATCCAGCCGCTCATGTTCTTCGTTTCCAGCACGAAGATGCCATAGGGCGAGAGAAAAACGTGGTCGATCTGTGTGGTGCCGTCGGGTGTGTTGAGGGTGACGTTGTGCAGGCGGCGGTAAACCTGTTTATCCAACTGCCAATGCGCGAATAGCCGCACCAGCAGTTCACCGATATAGCCCTTTAACCAAGGCGACTTGAGCAGGCTGATGAGCAGCACCGCTGGGATAAACCAGCCGAGCATGCCCCATAGCGGCGCGATGATGGGAGAGAAATCCATTTCCTGTCCTTGCGTTATTCTGAGTCAACTGGCCTGAGCTGCATGGCCCGATTTAACGAACCCGGTTTAACTGGATAGTACCTAAATTTAAGTTGATAGCACGATAATATTGCAGCCATTAGCCATGAGGCTACGTCATGGAGCACTTTAGGTTGGAACATTGCCCGCGCTGTTTACCTGATAGCGTGTACTGCGCCCACCGCCAGGCAGGCGGATAATGCAGCCTTTCGCTAAGAGGTCGCTCAGGTGGCGAGTGGCTGTTGCCTTAGACACCTTGGCTACCGCTTGGTATTGAGCAGCACTAATACCTGCCTCAAAGCCGCGTTCGCCGCCGTCTAGCAGGCGGTTCAGCACTTTGGTCTGCTCGGCACTAAAGGTTTGGCCGCGATGCGTCTGCCAGAAGCGCGCTTTGGTCAGTACGCGGTCGATGCGGGCAAGCGCCTGTTCCAGGCTGTTGAGCAGCGTGGAGAGAAACCATTGCAGCCAGGCGGTGATGTCCAGCGGACCTTTCTGGCTGGCTTCCAGGATGCGGTAGTAGCCCGCGCGGTTATCAAGGATGCTGGCAGACATGGCGTAAAAACGGATGGTTTGATGCTCTCCCTGCGCCAGTGCCAGATCAGTTAAGGCGCGGGTGAGGCGGCCGTTACCGTCATCGAAGGGATGCAGGGTTACGAACCAGAAATGGGCGATTCCAGCGCGTAGCAAGGGGTCGAGGCTGGCATCGCTACGGCTGCTCTCGAACCAAACCAGAAAATCGGCCAGTTGCTGTTCAAGCCCGGCGCGCGGTGGCGCTTCAAAATGCACGGTGGGGCGGTCGAGGCGCCCGGAAACAACCTGCATGGGCTCATCACCGCGCAGCGCACCAATGAGTAGCGGACGCGCCATAAGACTGTCGTCGTTTGGGAATAACCAGCGGTGCCAAACGTATAGCCGCTCCAGGTCTAATGGCTGCTGATGTGCCTGCGTGGCATCGAGCAGCAATTGCGCCAAGCCTTCTGAGCGCGCAGTGATTCGGCCCTCCTCGCTTACTCCCAGTCGCTTTGCCAGAGAGGAGCGTACTGAGCCGACATTCAGCTGTTCGCCTTCGATAGCGGATGAGGTAACGATGTTCTGCAGCATGGCATCGAGGCTGCTTTGCGCTTCTGTGTCATTGTCAACAGCACCAAGCATGCCGATCAGCCGACCTTGCGCTTGCGTACAGGCGCGCAGCAGCGGAGCAAGCGCTTCAGCCTGCCAAGTGAAGCGCGGCCAGTCAGGTTGCTGCCAGATCCAGAGAGGGTTGTTCATCGGCTTGCTCGTCTGTGAGCCGATTAGCGAATCTATTCGGCTCAATATATGAGCTGATAATGCCGATTATTCGGCTCAGTGTCTAACTGAAGCCACCAAGCAGCCTGATATAAGCCGTTCAAGTACCTACAGACGGCTAACTCTCAGCCCACCTCCCCGTCATGCCCACCACAACACTCACCCCAGCCGCGCTGCCGTGACGTATGACCAATACCCGGATTGAAGCTATTGGTCGGGTCGAGTTCGCGGTAGAAGTCGGCCAGCGCGGGTTTGGCGACGTAGAGGTGACCGACGTTGTGTTCGGCGGGGTATTCGGCGCGGCGTTCGTCCAGCAGCGCCCACATGCGGTGCTCCATGGCGAGCGGATCGACGCCTTTGCGCACGATGTAATCCTGATGGAAGACGTGGCAGAAGAAGTGACCGTAATACAGCTTGTGCACCATGTCCTGTTCCAGCTCGGGCGGCAGGGTTTCTACCCACTCGCGGTCGTTGCGGCGCAGGGCGATGTCGAGTGCGACTATGTCTTCTACGTCTTTTCGGTGCACTTCGCGGTAACGGATTGCGGCGCCAGCAACGGCAAAACGGTGCAGAAAGGCGCGGCGGCCTTCGTCTTCGTCGCACTCAAAGTAGCTGCCATTGTCACGTGAGACGAAAAACCCGCGGAGATGCTCGCGCGTTTGCTCGGCGGTGTCGTTGGACACGCGCAGCAGCAGGTGATGCTCGTAGCGGTCGCGGTATTCGCGCATACGTGCGGGCAAGTGGCTGGGCAGCAGGTCCATGAGCTTCTGGATGACCCGGTCGCTGACGCCACGCAGACCAACCCGCTCGAACAGGCCATCGATGCGGCTCTTGAGCGCAAAGGCGGCGGGCACCTTGGCAGTGCCAAAGCGGTCGATGATCAGGTAGGTATCCTTGCCGTAACGCTCGCCAATATCAAAAGCGGTGCGGTGGATGTACTCACCGGCAATTGGCAGGCTTGGCAAACTGGTGAGCAGGTAGCGACGCAGGTCGGTCAGGTCCTGCGGGTCGTTGCTGCCGATGTAGAATACGGTGCTGGGCTCCTTGACGAAGGTATCCAGCCGCACGGCAAACAGGCACAGCTTGCCGGCCGAGCCCGAGGCTTCAAACAGCCGCGAGGGGTCGGCGTTAAAGCGCGCGGGAGTGTCGGCATCCACGTCGCGCACATGCTCGCTGTAGCCGGCATCGGAGGCGCTGGCGGCCTCGTTGCGTACTGCTGCCGGGCTGTAATCGCCCTTCTGCAAGCGCGTGAGAATCTCTTCGGGGCTATCGCCCAGCTCGATCCCCAAATGGTTGACCAGCGTCAGACTGCCATCGGCCTGGACCTGCGCATAGAGCGCCAGTTCGGTGTAGGCCGGGCCGCGGCGCACCAGGGCGCCGCCGGAGTTATTGCACACGCCGCCCAGCACCGAGGCGCCGATGCAGGAGGAGCCGATGACCGAATGCGGCTCGCGGCCCAGCGGCGCAAGCTCGCGCTCAAGACGGTCCAGTGTGGCGCCGGGCAGACAAACGACCTGCTCGCCCTGGTTGACCAGTTGCACGCCATCCAAACGGCGAGTGCTGATCAGTACGATATCGCGCTCGTAATTGTCGCCATCCGGGGTGGAGCCGCCGGTCAGGCCGGTATTGGCGGCCTGCATGATAACGATGCAATCCGCTGTGACCGCCGCCTGCAATACCTGCCATTGCTCCAGCAGCGTGCCCGGTTGCACTACGGCAAGCACCTGGCCTTCGCCGGTGCGGTGGCCCTTGCGGAAACGTCGGGTCTGCTGGTCGCCGGTTAGCACATGGCGCTGTCCGACCACGGCGCGAAAGGTGGTCAACAGCGATTCGCGTGAACTGCTTGCTGCGGCGTTCATAGCCCGCGCACCAGCATGTCGGTGTTGATATCGGCGATGGTTTTAGCGCCGGTCAGCACCATGGCCACGCGCATTTCCTTCTCGACCAACTCCAGTAGATTGGCTACGCCGGCTTCGCCATCGGCGGCCAGTGCGTAAATAAAAGCGCGACCCAGCATGGCGCAGTCGGCACCTAGCGCCAGCATGCGCACTACGTCCAGCCCGGTACGCACGCCGGAGTCGGCGAAAATCTTGATCTGCCCTTTCACCGCGTCGGCAATCGCCGGCAAGGCGCGCGCGGTAGATAGCACGCCATCCAACTGCCGGCCGCCGTGGTTGGACACCACAATGCCGTCGGCACCAAAACTCACGGCGTCGCGCGCGTCATCGGCATCGAGAATGCCCTTGATAACCATGGGGCCATCCCAGTACTCGCGAATCCACTCCAGATCCTTCCAGCAAATGGACGGATCAAAGTTGGCGCCCAGCCAGCCGATGTAATCCGCCAGCCCGGTCGGGTTGCCGCGATAGGTGGAGATGTTGCCCAGGTCATGCGGCCTCCCCAGCAGGCCCACGTCGAGCGCCCAGCGCGGATGGGTGACTGCTTGCAGCATACGGCGCAGCGGTGCATTGGCCCCACTCATGCCGGAATGCGCATCGCGATAGCGCGCGCCCGGTACCGGCATATCAACGGTAAACACCAGGGTGGTTACGCCGGCCGCCTTGGCTCGCTCCAGCGCATTTTTCATGAAGCCTCGGTCTTTCAGCACATAGAGCTGAAACCACATGGGCCGCTGTATCGCCGGCGCAACTTCTTCAATCGGGCAGACCGAGACGGTAGACAGGGTAAAGGGAACGCCTTTGGCGTCCGCTGCGCGCGCCGCCTGCGCCTCGCCCCGGCGCGCGTACATGCCCGTCAAACCGACTGGCGCGAGCGCGACCGGCATGGCCAGGGTTTCGCCGAACAGCTGGGTTTCCAGGCTTAGCTCGGACATGTCGTTCAGCACCCGCTGGCGCAGCGCGATATCGGCCAGGTCCGCAATGTTACGCTTGAGCGTGTGCTCGGCGTAAGCGCCACCGTCGATGTAGTGGAACAGGAACGGCGGCAAGCGGCGCTTGGCGGCCGCGCGGTAATCGGTAGAAGCAGAAATGATCATGTGGGTGTCCCGTGTTCACTTGTACGGCAAACGCCCCGGTTAGGACCGGGGCGCCCTCAAACTGGGCTTCAGCCGGCCAGCAGCGGATCGCTGACGTTGAGCACATAAACCGCAAACAGCGCGATCAGCCCCGTGGCCAGCACATAGTAAAGCGTCGGCCAGATAGTGCGGCGTAGCGTAGTACCTTCACGCCCCAGCAAGCCGACAGTAGCCGATGCGGCGACCACGTTGTGAATCGCAATCATGTTACCCGCTGCGGCGCCAATCGCCTGACCCGCTACGACCAATGCCGTCGACAGGCCCAGGTTCTGAGCAACGCCAAACTGAAACTGGCTGAACATCATGTTGGATACCGTGTTGGAGCCAGCGAGGAAAGCCCCCAGCGCGCCAATGGCGGGCGCAAACAGCGGATAGATGCCGCCCACGCTGTCTGCCACATAGCGCGCCATAACGATGGGCATGCTGGGCAGGTCAGCAGCGTTAACGCCAGAGTTGATCAGAATCCGCACCATGGGCACGGTAAACAGCAGCACGAAGCCGGCGCTCAACAACACGCCGCCGGACTCCTTCACCGCACTGCCCAAATCGCTCAGTTTCATGCGATGCAGGAAGAAGGTCATCAGCACGACCATCACCAGAATGCCGCCCGGCAGGTATAGCGGCTGCACGCCGGCACTGATACCTGCCTCGCCCAGCAGGTCAGTGGCGCCAAACGAGATCGACTTGAACAACGCAGTGACCTCGGGAAAGATGCGGCTGATGACCAGAATCACGCCTACCAGCAAATAAGGCAGCCAGGCCCGAAAGCTGCTCATGGGGCGCGCGGCCAGCTCGTCGAGCTTTATCTGTATAGTGCCAACCCATTCGGCCGGCCAGTACTTGCGTTCAGCGAACGACCAGATGTTTTTTGGCACCAGAAAACCATAGCGCGCTGCGGTGGTCACTATGCCCAGCCCTACCAGACCGCCGATCAGCGAGGGGAATTCGGGGCCTAGCCAGATGCCGGTAAGCACATAGGGAATGGTCATCGCCAAACCGGCGAAAAGCGCAAAAGGCAGCACTTCAAACACTGCGCGCCAGCTCTTCTCGCGACCGAAGAAGCGAACCAGCATGATGACCATGATCAGCGGCATGATAGTGCCCACCAGTGCATGGATAATCGCTACCTGACTGGTGATCAACTGCAGATAAGCTTCCCAGCTGGAGCCATTGGCGACTAACTGATCACTGATGGCCGCGTTATCCAGCCCGGTGGTAATGCCCACCACAATCGGAGTACCCACCGCGCCAAAAGATACCGGAGTGCTCTGCACCAGCATGCCCATCAGCACGGCAGCCATCGCCGGGAAACCGATGGCAACCAACAGCGGCGCAGCAATGGCGGCTGTGGTCCCGAAGCCCGATGCACCCTCGATAAAACAGCCAAACAGCCAGGCGATGATTATCGCCTGGATGCGCGGATCCGGGCTGATGGTAGTAAAGCCTGCGCGAATGACGGTAATACCGCCGGAGTGCTTCAGAGTGTTGAGCAGCAAAATGGCGCCAAAGATGATCCACAACAGGCCGAGAGTAACCACCAGCCCCTGCAGTGTGGAGGCCATTACGCGGTTGAAGCTCATGTCCCAGCCATACAGCGCGATTAGCGCGCTGACCAAATACACCAGCGGCATGGCGCGCCGAGCTGGCCAACGCAGCCCCACTAGCAGAATGCTGGCCAACAGAATGGGGGTGAAAGCCAGCAAGGCCAGAAATCCGGATGACATGAAGCACTCCTGTAGAGGGTTCTTTCTAGTTGTTGTTACGCAGCAAATGCATTAATTGGTAATACCAATTTACAATTCAAGGCAGTCAGATTAAAAAAGCATCAGCTCGCTGTCAAACCCGGGAAGGTAGACTTTGGTATATGCCGTTTGGCGCAGAACTTGCCCCGCGCGCTCAAGCCAGACAGAATTCACAGATTGGTAAGACCAAAAAGGATAGATAATGGAAGTGGGACAGGTTCGTCAGCGCAGGCTGGCGGATAACATAGTGGAACAACTGGAAACGATGATTCTGGAAGG
>Ga0315338_1003377_pt1 | contig 14014 bp, 16 predicted proteins | sample ASW8metaG_FD_204518 | JGI IMG/M metagenome (GOLD analysis project Ga0315338, IMG submission 204518) | Ammonia-oxidizing marine archaeal communities from Monterey Bay, California, United States - ASW #8 | ecosystem: Environmental > Aquatic > Marine > Coastal | place: USA: California | collected... | reverse complement strand
CCTCATGAGCTTCTTTTTTAAATCGGCGACTGGTGACTTGCATCAGCGCTCTTCCTTAATTGAAAGAGAGCCCTCACCAATGCCCGGAACATCCGTCATTCCCGCCAGAACCTCGGCCACATGCAGGACTTTCATTTTCTCGTCACGACGGTGGAGACGCCCGGCGATATTCATCAGACAGCCCATATCCCCTGCGATGAGCATATCCGCACCGGTGGCAACGATACTATTAACCTTCTTGTCCACCATCTCGCCGGAGATTTCGGAATATTTCAGACAGAACGTTCCGCCGAATCCGCAACAAACATCCCGATCCTCTGCTTCCTTAATATCAAGCCCGTCTATTTCAGCCAGCATTTGCCGTGGTTGATCCCGGACTTTCATTTCGCGCAGTGAACTACAGCTGTCATGGTAGGTAAGTGACATATCAACGGAAATGCCTTCGGGTTTGTAACCGCAGACATCATGAAGAAAAGATGTCAGCTCATAAGTGCGATTTGAGAGATCTTCAACCTCCACCATCATGGTGGCATCGTCCTTGAACAGCTCCGGATAATGATGCTGGATCATTCCGGCGCAAGACCCCGACGGCGCCACCACATAGTCGAACCCCTTAAAAGCCCTAATTACCTGGGCTGCAATGTCTTTTGTGCTTTTCTTATCCCCAGAATTATAGGCAATCTGACCGCAACAAGTTTGCGCTTCCGGCACCATAATGGTGCACCCCGCCGCCTCCAGCAACTTGATCGCTGCAAAAGCTACGGAGGGCCGATTAAGGTCCACCAGACAGGTGACAAAAAGTGCAACTGATTTCTTTTCCGGCAACGCCGACATGTTATTCTCCCTAATTGAAAAGAACTATATCGGCTTGGGCCAAAATTCACCAGAATTGTTAAGAGGACGGGGCCGCCATTTGTTTTTGAGCCAAGGCCTTCGGTAACAGAATCCAATATCGGCCATCGCTTTTCATACCACCGGACATCTCATAGGCATAATCGCCATAGCCCCAGAAAACATCACCGCGGACTGGGCCGCGGATGGCGCCGCCGGTATCCTGGGCCATCAATAATTTGCGGAAGGGCGTGGGTTCGGCGCGTTCACTAACGCCAGAGACCTCCGTTTCCAGCCAGACAGGGGCACCGAGCGGCATCCATTTGCGGTCTACGGCAAGGCTGCGCTCCGGTGTCAGTTCCACCCCTTGTGCGCCAAGGGGCCCATTGGTATCGAGTTGGCGGAAGAAAACATAGGAGGCATTGAGATGCATGATATCCTGAGCCTGATCCGGATTTTCATCAAGCCAGCTGCGGATGGCCTGCATGGACATTTGGTCTTTCGGCACATGTCCCTGTTCTATGAGCGCCTTGCCGATGGCAAAGTAGGGATGACCGTTCTGTCCCGCATAGCCAACGCGCAAGGTGCTGCCATCCGTCATCTTGACAATGCCGGAGCCCTGAATTTGTAGGAAGAAAGCGTCGATGTCGCTATCCACCCAGACCAATTCCAATGCGCGGTCATTGAGTGCCCCACCTTCGATTTCAGCGCGATGAGGAAAGGGGTATAAATTGCCATCCACGACCTGGCCCGCTATTCGTTGCCCTTTAAGCTCTTCGCGAAATTTGCCGAGGTCAACCATCACCAGTTCCGGCGGCCTGAGATAAAGCGGTGTTGTGTAAGGCGCGTCCGGCTCTGTGCTCCCCCTCAGGCTGGCTTCGTAATAGCCGGTGAACAATCCTGTCTCTTCGTCGTTATTAAGGACTTGAAGCGGCGTGAAATTTGCCTCCAGAAAGGCTTTTATGGCCAATGCGTTTTCGGGCAGGGCCAGCGCCACCTCGCACAGCGGTTGCCAGTCTGCGGCGGTTCCCGCCATACCATTTCCGCCCATCTCTCGCGTCGCGGGCAGGGCCAGAATTTTGGTGCAGGATTTCTGAAGGGAGGGGAGAAACTCCACGAAGTTATCGGCCTCCCATCCTGGAAGATCGGTAAAGACAGCAGATTGTAGGGTCAGGTTATCTTCTTTTTCCGGCATGGCAAAAAGATACCAGAAAAGACCAGCAACACCAGCCAACAAGATCAGGGCAAGAGCAATACGGGGGTTTGAAGACACCGTCCGCCTCACTCCCACAACGGATTAATTGGCGCTGCGGGTGGTAATCAGCAACCAGTTCGGATTGCGTGATTTCAGATTTCGGGCGAATGTCCAGATTTCATTAACGGAATGCGGCTGCGGATCACCAGAAACGACAAGGCCATCCTCATCTTTGGTCATGGTAATCATTTCAGCTTCGAACCGGACTGTGACCTCGGCTTCCCTGGCTTCCAGCGTTGCGTCAATAATATTGGAAGACCGAATAGCGACAATATCTGTCGACATTACATGGCCCTGATCCTCACGATCCTGTATGGAACGTTCGAAATTATTATACACATCATCCGCCAGTAGATCTTTCAGCGTGGCCTTGTCGCCGTTGGCGAAGGCAACGACGATAGCCTCATACGCGGCCTGTGCACCGGCGCCAAATGTCGTCTGGTCGAAACTTTTATCCAGCTGACGGATCTGGTTGAGAACACGTGTCAGTTCCAACCCTTCAAACGGACTTTCGGACGTTTTACCGGTTTTGTTTTCAAGGGTAACGACATTATCTTCTTCAGACATATCCTCATCGGACGCCTTGTGGTCTTCAGCGCGCTGTTGGGCTCGCTCTTCAGGTGGCGCCTGCTCGTGACCCATACGCCGGCCTAATACACTACGCAAACGCAGGAAGATAAATCCAGCAACGGCAGCCAGCAGAATGATGTCGAGGAAGTTTTCCATAATGATATCTTTAATTTGGGTTTGGCAATTATTCCAATAGCCCTTATGTAAAGGACAGCGCTGAATAAGAGGTTAACGGGTTCACCGGCCAAGGTCCAGTCCCTTGTCCGTGGTGAGCCAATTGCTCCTTCTTATAGTGTTAGATAGAAACTAAGGGAAGGATAAACAAGCTTGGCTTTGTTGATTTTGGCAGCAGTGATCGGAATTCCCCTCATTGAGATTCTGGTCTTCATCGAGGTGGGCAGCGAAATCGGTGCCCTGAACACGGTCATCATCACGGTGATAACCGCGGTTATCGGAGCGGTATTGCTACGAATACAGGGGCTTGGGGTGCTGATGCGCGCGCAGGAAGCCTTAAAAAGGCAGGAAAGCCCGGTCAATGAAGTTTTTGAAGGCATCTTTCTGGCCCTGGCCGGATTGTTCCTGCTTATTCCCGGGTTTGTCACTGACGCCATCGGTTTTTTGCTCTTTCTGCCGCCGCTTCGGCGCGCATTGGCCGTCTATTGCGCGACGCGGGTGAAAATTTCGGGTGCCAATATCCGCCATGGTGCGCGGGGGGGCCGTACGCCGCCCGGTAAAGGCCCGATAATAGATGGGGAATATGAGGTCGTCGAAAATGAGGTCGTGGAAATCGAAAATCATCCAGGCCTGGATGGCGACAATTCAACCCGGAAAAACCCTGACAGCCCCTGGGCAGATAAAAAATAGTCACTTTATAGTATTTAGGCGCGCGTTGCTCTTGTGAGCATCGTCCATCCATGATAGCCACTTTGACAATTCTGAAACGCGCCAGACGGCGATGCCTAATTCATGGAGAGATCATTCGATGACCGAAAATAGTGGTGATACAGCTTCCCCCGATACTACCGCTGCAGCGCAAGGCGCGGAAACACAGCCTTCTCTGTCGATTGTCACGCAATATGTGAAGGATTTCTCGTTCGAGAACCCCAATGCGCCGCAAAGCCTGAGCCCGGAAAACGGCCAGCCTTCTGTTGAGCTCGGTGTCAACGTTCAGGCCCGTGCCGGCGAAGAGAACATGTATGAAGTCGAGCTTCGCATTGGGGCCAAGGCAGCCCATGGTGATCAGATCGCTTTTGTTATTGAGCTTGTCTATGGCGGCCTATTCCAGCTGCAGAATTTCCCGCCAGAGGCAATGGAGAAAATCTGCATGATCGAATGCCCAAGGCTTATTTTCCCTTACGCCCGCCGCATAGTATCTGACGCCACGCGGGATGGCGGGTTTTCACCGCTGCAACTGGATCCGATGGATTTCACCACGCTCTATGTTAATCACAAGGCACAAGCGGCGGCGGCGCAAGCCCACCCCGCCGGTAACGCCTGAGTTGGGGTCCTGACCCTCGCCGCTATCGATTCCAGATCGGATCTTTAATGGTTTCAAGAAAGGCGGCATGGGCCGCCAGTTCTTCATCGCTGGCGCTATGGGGGCGGGGAGGGCGGGTTTCAGCGTTTGCCTTTGTATCCGAAGCCGTTTCTGTTTCCATTCCACCCAGTGACAAACCGTGTTGACGGCCACCGATTAGCTCCAGATAAACCTCCGCCAGCAATTCTGCATCTAGCAAGGCGCCATGTTTTGTCCGTGCAGAGTTATCAATGCCAAAACGGCGGCACAGCGCATCGAGGCTGGCCTGAGCGCCCGGGAATTTCTGCCGGGCCATGGTCACAGTATCAATGGATTGCGACATGGGCAGCAGCGTCCGGCCAAGAAGTGCCAACTCAGCATTGACGAATTTCATATCGAACTTGGCGTTATGGATGACGAGCTTGGAACTTCCAAGAAATTCCAGAAATTCATCCACTTCCTCGGCCATCACCTTATGGCCGCGCAGAAATTCCTCACTGAGGCCATGTACCTCGAACGCGCCTTTCGGCATATCCCGCTCGGGATTGATATAACGATGAAAGACATTGCCCGTGGGCACATGATTGACCAGCTCGACACAGCCGATTTCGACAATACGATCGCCGCTTGCAGGATCAAATCCGGTCGTTTCCGTATCGAGAGAGATTTCACGCATGCTTTAAGTCATCCACCAGTGCTTTTACCTGCTCAAAAGTCGCTTCCTTCGGGCAGTTGGTATTAATCACATAGTCGGCACGGGCACGTTTATCCGCATCCGGCACTTGCCGTGCCAAAATAGCCTCAAATTTGTCTTCTGTCATGTTTTCGCGTTTTAGAACCCGGGCTTTCTGGATTTCTTTTGGCGAGCTGACAACAACTATTTTATCAAAATTCTTCTCGCCGCCCGTCTCAAAAATTAGTGGAACATCCAGTACAACGAGCGTATGTCCGTCTCGCGTCGCTGCCTCGAAAAAATCTGTTCGACCCTTGGCCAGCAACGGGTGTGTAATGGCATCGAGTTTCTTAAACTCCGCTTCATTTCCGACAACCAGCTTACTCAGGCGTGCCCTATCGACCTGGTCATCAACGACTGCGTCTGGGAAAACGGCCCGGATCGGCTCCACTGCCACCCCTCCCTTGGCGTATACTCTATATACTTCTGCATCCACATCATGCACAGGTATCCCAAGGTTGCGGAGCATCTCTCCAACTGTGGATTTGCCCATCCCGATAGACCCTGTCAGGCCAACGACCAATAAACTCATTTCTGCCCTATTCCTTCCAACACATAACGCCGCAACGCATCATCTACATCAGGCGTTACCCCGAACCAGGCTTCAAACCCGGCTTTTGCCTGATGCAGCAGCATACCAAGGCCATCAATAGCAATATTCCCCCGGCGGCGCGCTTCTTTCAAAAGTTCCGTTTCCAGCGGAACATAGACAATATCACTCACGACGGCTGTTTCTTTCAACTTATGAAGGGATATCTCCAATGGCGGCTGGCCACTCATACCAAGACTGGTGGTATTGACGAGAATATCAGCTGTTTCCATAATATCACTCCGTTGATCCCACGGAAGATACGCGGCGTGATCATCCACATGTGCCACAAGCGCTTCACCGCGATCAGCTGAACGGTTTGATATGTGTATTTTGGCAAGATCAATATCCTTGAGCGCCATAGCAACGGCCCGCGCAGCGCCGCCCGCGCCCAGAATAACGGCTGTTCCGCCATTTAGCTGACCTATATCAATATGCTCCGCGAGGGAGTCGATAAAACCAACACCATCTGTATTACGGCCAATCAGCTCGCCCTTATCACCAATAACAACCGTATTCACCGCCCCAATACGCACCGCCGACGGTTCCAGTACATCGACAATCTCGAGGGCGGTCTCTTTTAAAGGGATTGTCAGATTGGTTCCGCGAAAGACTTCGCCTTTTTTTCGGTATTCAGCGGTTAGCGACCGTAACGTCTGTTCTAGATCTCCAGGCTTGACGGCTCTCGCCACATAATCCGCATTTAATCCATACTTTTTGATCCAATAGCCATGCACCCGTGGGGACAGGGAATGATTGATAGGCCAACCCATGACATTAGCAACTTTTTTGAGATCTTCGCTCATGAAGATAGTCCTATCTTATGGCTGCGCAGGAAATCAAGCAGCGGAAGAAGTGGCAATCCCAGAATGGAGAAGAAATCACCGTCTATCTTACTGAAAAGATGGGCCCCCATCCCCTCCAATTGATATGCTCCTACGGAAGCGAGTACATCTTCGCCCGCCGCCGCAAGATAGGCATCCAGAAATGCCTCATTAAAGTTTTGCATGGCTAAATGCGCTTCGTTTACGTGATGCCAAATAATAGTGCCGCCTTTCGCCACGCAGACTGCATTGGCAAGGGTATGGGTTTTCCCTTTTAAGCTCATGAGATGCGCCTTGGCATGGGCCATATCGATAGGTTTATCAAACCAGAGATCGTTGCAAACCAGCATCTGATCAGCGCCAATCACAAAGGCGTCCGGATATTGCCGGGAAATACGGTTTGCTTTCAGTTCAGCCAAGGCAACCGCTGTATCCGTCGCTGGCGCCTTGGCGCCGCGCATAGCGTGTTTGACCTCGTCCTCATCTACTGCGGCAGGATGGATGGCGACAGAAATACCAGCATTTTTCAGCAGCCTTGCCCGCGATGTGCTCGCCGAAGCCAGAATAACATCGGGCAATTTAGTCTCCGCCATCCCTCAAATCACCTTTTCATGATGACGGTTATAAAGCGTGATGATCTGCGCTGCCGTTTCTTCTACCGAGCGACGGGACACATCAATCAGCGGCCAGCCCTCGCGAGTACACATCTTGCGCGCAAAAATTACTTCTTCCTTGATCCGTTCACGATCCACATAATCGGTTTCCACGGTTTCATTCAAACTAAGAAGCCGGTTTTTGCGAATTTCCGAAAGCCGTTCGGGGCTGGTGGTCAGCCCGACAACGATAGGATTATTCAGCGCAAATAACTCAGAGGGCAGAGGAATACTGGGCACAATGGGAACATTTGCCGTTTTATATCCACGATGAGCCAGATAAAAGGAGGTTGGTGTTTTTGATGTCCGCGAGACACCAACCAGAACAATCTGGGCATCGTTCAAACCTTCCGGCATCTGCCCATCATCATGTGCCATCGTAAAGTTCAGGGCTTCAATCCGGCGAAAATAGTTCTGGTCCAGCTTGTGCTGACGTCCGGGCAGTTGTTTAATTTCCTGACCCAAAAACGAGGACAGAGCCACCAGAACCGGATCGAGAATTGAAATACAGGGAACGGCCAATCCCTTACAGCCCATTTCCAAGACGTCCCGCATTTCCTCATTCACCAGGGTATAAAGCACCAGGCCCGGTTTTTGTTTAATAGAATCAAGGATGTCATCGAGCTGACGAACAGTACGGGTCAGGGTCCAGATATGTTCTGTCGGGGCGACCCCTTCAAACTGAACCAGGGCAGCCTTGGTGATGGATTGCAGGGTTTCGCCGGTTGAGTCCGAGACAAGATGAAGATGAATTTCCGTCATAAATTGGGCGCCTGACTGCCTGTGAGTAATGTGAATAACAGGGATAACATGACCCACGACGAGAACTCAAAATTTTTCTCCCCGAAGTGCCATAAACTGTCCTGTCCCTTTTCAGACCGTGTATATCTGTAAAGTTGGGAAAAGGATAACGGGGAGCAATGTGCGAAAACGCCTCATCTTTCGACTTATCCCCATAATCCTTATAATTGGAGCAGTCTGTTTACGGTGCTATACCGTATACATACACAGATGCGCGAAGGACTGGATTTTATCCCCAGATTTTCTATAAAGGGCGGGGACAAAATTTAATCCCCGTTACCCACAGCTAATAACAACAACTACAATCCTTTTATAAAAATATATATTTAAAGGGATAACTTTTGAGAGGCGATCCGTGTGGCTAAAGCCGAAGATAAACTTATGCTCAGAGCTTTGTGTGGTGAGACAACATCACGACCCCCTTTCTGGCTCATGCGACAGGCAGGACGCTATTTGCCCGAATACCGAAAAACCAGAGCGGAAGCCGGAAACTTCCTTGATTTGTGCTACAATCCTTCCTTGGCAGAAGAAGTCACTTTGCAGCCTCTTCGTCGATATGGCATGGATGCCGCTATTCTTTTTGCCGATATCCTGCTTATTCCAGATGCTTTGGGACAACCTCTTGCTTACAAGGAAGGGGAAGGCCCTGTACTTGAACCTGTTCGATCTGCTAAAGATCTGATCAAACTAAGCCCTGAATTCATCCATACCACATTGGCGCCGGTCTATGAGACAGTCAATCGCCTGAGCAATTCCATCCCGGCGGAGTGTACTCTCATTGGATTTGCCGGTGCACCCTGGACTGTAGCGACATATATGGTCGAAGGCCGCGGATCTAAAGATTATGTGCATATCAAGAAATGGGCTTATAGCGATCCGGAAGGATTTGGGCAGCTCATAGACATGCTGGTGGAGACAACCATTGCCTATCTTGACAAGCAGGTGGAGGCGGGTGCCGAAGTAGTACAGATTTTTGATACCTGGGCCGGCGTTCTTCCCGACGATATGCTCCGTAGATGGGTCATAGAGCCGACAAAACGCATTGTAGATGGATTGCGTCGCAAATACCCGCAAGTACCCGTCATTGGCTTTCCCAAGGGCGTGGGCGGTAGTATTATTGACTTCGTTAAGGACACAGGCGTCACTGCCGTCAGTCTGGATACAGGAACACCGCTGGATTGGGCCGCGCGTGAGGTGCAGTCTTTAGTGCCGGTCCAGGGAAATCTCGATCCGATTTTGCTGGTTAACGGCGGCAAAGCTATGGAAGCGCGTATTGAGACAATATTGGAGGCATTGGGTAAGGGACCGTTTATTTTTAATCTCGGCCACGGCATTATTCCGCAAACACCCCCTGAGCATGTTGAAAAGCTCAGCAAAATCATTCGCCATCGGATGACCTGAAACCAATAATTTGAAGCCAGCAACCTGAAGCCTGGGGATTTGAAGGATAATATTTTATGGCCCGTAAAGCGGTAGTCCTGTTTAATCTCGGTGGTCCGGACGCCCTCGAGGCGGTGGAGCCGTTCCTCTTCAACCTTTTCAATGATCCGGCAATTATTCGGCTTCCAGGCTTCTTCAGGACATTATTGGCAAAATTTATTTCCCGTCGCCGGGCCCCTGTTGCGCAGGAAATATATGGGCGTATTGGGGGCTCTTCCCCGCTGTTGCCGCAAACGAAAGCGCAAGCAAAGGCATTGAGAGAATTTTTGAGGTCAGCGGCTACAGAAGACGAATATGAGATATTTATCTCCATGCGATATTGGCATCCTTTTGCCGATGAAACGGTTACCAACGTGAAGGCCTTTGACCCGGATGAAATTATTTTGCTCCCGCTTTATCCGCAGTTTTCGTCAACAACCACCGCATCTTCTTTTGAAAGCTGGGACAAAGCGGCCGCAAAGCAAGGGCTGAAAGCTCCAGCGGCCAGTTTTTGTTGTTATCCCGACGAAAACGGCCTCGCCAAGGCATATGCAGAACTGCTGAAGCCTCATATTGCTGCACTGAGAGGTAAGAAAACCCGGATTTTGTTTTCCGCACACGGATTGCCCCAAAAAATTGTTGATGCGGGTGATCCTTATCAGTGGCAAATCGAAAAAACCGCCGATGCTATCGTTGCGACGCTTGAGGAACCCCCAGAAGACTGGAAAGTCTGCTATCAAAGTCGGGTCGGACCCATGAAATGGTTGCAGCCGTCAACCGAAGATGAAATCAGGTCTGCCGGAGCAGAGGGCCTAAATCTGATTATTTTGCCCATCGCGTTTGTCTCGGAGCATTCGGAAACTCTGGTGGAACTTGATATTGAATATGCGGCGCTGGCGAGCGATGCCGGTGTTCCAGACTATCGCCGGGTCCCCACAGTGGGTGTGAACCCGGCTTTCATTGAGGGTCTTGGAAAGTTGGTCTTGAATGCCAGAAGCGGTCAGGTTATGAGTGCGGAAGGCGGGCGGATATGCCCGGCAGGATTTAGCGATTGTGCCAAACAGGCGTCGTGACGCCATCTGAGGACAGGAAATGGACGACATTCTGATCGATATTTATCCTTGGGTGAAGTCGCTCCATATCATTTCAGTGATCGCCTGGATGGCGGGAATGTTCTACTTACCTCGGCTTTTTGTCTATCATGCCGATGCCGAAGTTGGATCAGACAAATCAGAAACCTTCAAAATTATGGAACGACGGCTTTTACGAGGGATTATCAATCCGGCGATGGTTATGACGTTTGTCTTTGGTGTTTTGCTTTTGCTCACACCCGGAATTATCCACTGGGGTGATATCTGGATCTGGGTCAAGCTGGCGATGGTGTTCCTGATGGCGGGATTTCACGGTAATCTTTCGCGCTGGCGGCGGCAGTTTGAGGAGGATCGAAATGAGCGTCCGGCAAAATTCTATCGCATGGTGAATGAAGTCCCCACTGTTCTTGTCGTCATTATTGTTATCATGGTGGTCGTAAAGCCGTTTTGATAAAACAAGCAACTGACCCTGGCCGAAAAACGATTGACGAGGCCGGTCAAAACTGGCAATAGAATTTTAACATATATGGGATATTCCTTATCCCACCATCACATTGCCTCATGAGACAACCTGCCTCACAAGTGAAAGAGCAATTTATCGCAGATCCTGCGTTACCCAATTCCAAAGCGTAAAATCACCTTTTTACCTTCCAATTATCATCTCACCGACAGTAGAAATTTAAATGAACCTTCAAGAACTTAAGCTAAAATCTCCCGCAGAAATACTGATCCTTGCTGAAGAGCGCGAAATCGAGAACGCCTCGACTTTACGCAAACAGGAACAGCTTTTTGCCATCCTCAAACATGAAGCCGAGAACGGCGCGGAAATCACCGGCGGTGGGGTTCTGGAGATTCTTCAGGATGGTTTTGGCTTCCTAAGATCGCCAGATGCCAACTATCTTGCCGGTCCTGATGATATTTATGTGAGCCCGAGCCAGATCCGGCGATTTTCGCTCCGAACCGGCGATACGGTGGACGGCCATATTCGCAGCCCCAAGGATGGGGAGAGATATTTCGCCCTTCTGAAAGTCCAGAATATTAACTTTGAAGATCCCGAAAAAGGCCGCCACAAGATTAATTTCGATAACCTCACCCCACTTTATCCCGACGAACGCATTAAGCTTGAAACACCCGATCCTACTGAAAATGGCATAAACTCCGCCCGCGTGATTGATCTCGTATCTCCGCAGGGCAAGGGACAGCGGGCCCTGATTGTGGCCCCGCCGAGAACCGGTAAAACCGTTCTCCTCCAGAATATCGCAAATTCCATCACCACCAATAACCCCGAAGTCTACCTCATCGTTCTGCTCATCGATGAGCGGCCCGAGGAAGTGACCGACATGAAACGATCGGTCAATGGCGAAGTGGTGAGCTCAACCTTTGACGAACCGGCCTCGCGCCATGTGCAAGTGGCCGAAATGGTCATTGAAAAGGCCAAGCGACTGGTGGAACATAAACGCGACGTTGTGATCCTACTCGATAGTATCACGCGTCTGGCTCGCGCTTATAACACGGTTGTGCCCTCCAGCGGTAAGGTGCTGACCGGTGGTGTGGACGCCAACGCGTTACAGCGCCCGAAGCGCTTTTTTGGTGCCGCCCGTAATATCGAAGAAGGCGGCTCCCTCACCATTGTGGCGACAGCGTTGATTGAAACCGGCTCGCGCATGGATGAAGTGATTTTTGAAGAATTCAAGGGCACTGGTAACTCCGAAATTATCCTTGATCGCAAACTTTCAGACAAACGCGTCTTCCCCTCCATCGACATCACCAAGTCCGGTACCCGGAAGGAAGAATTGCTGGTCGACAAGGCCACGTTGCAGAAAATGTGGGTCCTCCGCCGTATCCTCAATCCCATGGGTACCACCGATGCCATGGAATTCCTGCTGGACAAACTCAAACAGAGCAAATCCAACGACGATTTCTTCGACAGCATGAATACGTAAGTAAAACCAATCTGTTAAATAAAAAGGGCGCCCAATATGAGGCGCCTTTTTTGTCGGTCGTATATAGATTAGCTATACGGTAAACACCGTAGAACCCGTAGTATTGCGCGCCTCAAGGTCTTCGTGGGCTTTGCGGGCATCAGACAAAGGATAAGTCTGGCCTATATTGACTTTGATAGTGCCGCTTCCAACAAGCTGTATTAGGTCCCCCGCGGATTTTTCCAGCTCTGGGCGAGTGGCGTTATAGGTCATCAGAGTGGGGCGGGTGACATAGAGGGAGCCTTTGGCGCTCAAAACCCCGAGATCGAAATCGGTCACCGGACCGGAGGCATTGCCAAAGGACACCATAAGGCCGCGAGGTTGAAGACAATCAAGGGAGCCCATAATGGTATCCTTGCCGATGGCATCATAAACCACGGGGACGCCCTTGCCATCAGTAATTTCCATGACTCGTTTCTGGAAGTCTTCAGTGCGGTAATTGATGGTATGAGTGCAGCCATGGGCCTTGGCAAGTTCCGCTTTTTCGTCGGTGCCAACGGTGCCGATCATGGTCGCACCGATATGTTTCGCCCATTGACAGGCAAACAGACCAACGCCGCCCGCTGCCGCATGAAAGAGAATGGTATCTCCTTTTTTGACTTCAAAGGTTCGTTGCAGCAGGTATTCTGTGGTCATACCCTGCAGCATCATCGCCGCTGCGGTCTGGTCATCGATACTGTCGGGGAGCGCTATCAGACCTTCGACAGGCATGATCCGTTCTTCGGCATAGGCCCCGATGGGCCGACCGGCATAGGCGACACGGTCGCCAACGGCAAAGCCGTTCGTGTCCGGGCCCAGCTCTTCAATCACACCAGCACCTTCCATCCCAATCCCGTTGGGCAGTGGGGCAGGGTATAGCCCGGTTCGAAAATAGACATCAATATAATTGAGACCCACCGCCGTATGTCGGACACGAGCCTCACCAGCGCCGGGAGCTCCGAGCGTCACATCCTCCCATTTCATAACCTCGGGACCACCGGTCTCATGAATTCTGATTGCTTTTACCATTCTTGCTGTCCTTCGTTATATATAAGCGCGCCCGCGAATATCATTTATAAATCAAGGCTTTGCTGCTGAGCAGGGAGGGCTTTCTCAAGTTTCAGGAGGGCGGTTTTTGTCTCCAATCCACCAAGTCCCGAATAGCCACCCATGGCTCCGCCCGCCGCCAATACCCGATGACAGGGGATGATGATGGGAATGGGATTTGCGCCGCACGCCGTTCCCACAGGCTGCGCCGCCGTGCCGATCGCCTTGGCAAGATCCCCATAACTTTTTGTGTTGCCCGCCGGTATTTTCAGCATTTGGTCCCAGACTTTTTTCTGAAAATCGGTACCGGGCGGATCCAATGGTAAGTCGAAATCGCCGATATCACCATCAAAATACTGATTAAGCTGCTCCACCGTTTCCTCCAACAACGGCGTTGTCGTTTGCCATTCCGCGGGCACCCAACCCCAATCGAGAGAGATAATTTTCCCGTCTTCTTCGGTAACCGTCAGATCGCCAACAGGGCTATGCAGGCTAAGTTGCGGCATTTTCGGTCCTTTCTTCCAGAAGCTTGCGAAATTCAGCCGGTGAATTGGCAGGTAAAGAGCAGGTCGGGCCGGTACAGAGATAAGCGGTTGCCTTGTCATCTTTCCGGGTTTTATCCTTGGCCGGATGGTCAAAAGGCAGGTTTTCCGTATCATTAAGCACATTCACCACCTTGGTCGGCAGGCTGAAATCCTTGATGACACCCAATAGATCGATCACA
>Ga0315338_1003375_pt1 | contig 14028 bp, 13 predicted proteins | sample ASW8metaG_FD_204518 | JGI IMG/M metagenome (GOLD analysis project Ga0315338, IMG submission 204518) | Ammonia-oxidizing marine archaeal communities from Monterey Bay, California, United States - ASW #8 | ecosystem: Environmental > Aquatic > Marine > Coastal | place: USA: California | collected... | reverse complement strand
ACGGGCTGTGCGACCGGACCAGCAGGAGTGCAACATGTAACCGCCTTGCGTTTTCTCTCTGTCAATTCGCCCTCTGAACGATACAATATATTCCCCGCGCCCGGTTTCACACTGGTATAGGGAACGGGACGGCGAATCCAGCGATACCTCGACATCAACATGCCATTGGTATTCATGGAAGCCTTTTTAATCACCTTATTGTCATTTTTGCAACACAAATCGGGATTCACAATGGAAACAATTGGATACGTTCCACAACACCCACCGTTTCCTCGCAAAGTATCTCCACGACGTAAAGTGCGCGGCAAGGATCTCGATAAACTAGTCTGTCCGACCCAACCTTGACTGCGATATCCACCCACCGTTGAAAATTGGGGAACATTCACGCTAACATTGTTATATTTTGCCGCGGTTTTTTTCTTTAAAGTGGCAATCGACATCTATAGTATATGCATATACAAAATCCACTACTCATTGGAAGACGAGGATGGATCCAAGGACAGTTCGATCGCATCATTATCATCGTCATCGTCCTCTTCATCATCTCGCAATAAATATTGGCGAATGGACTCGAGTTCATTCATTTCATCCTGCATTTGGCGATTCAATTGGATATTTGCCTCGTATATTTTCCGCAATTTCGATCCACGTGAAACCTTCTTTAAAGAATACTCCTTCTTGAGTTTCACCTCCTCCTTTTTATTCGGATCTGTCAATACAATAGATCGATTTTTGCCAGATTTTCGTGCATTTTTCAATAAACTGTCATTGCCTCTGTGGGGTCGCAGCCTCATTTCCTTTGTCAATGCCTCCATTTTGCGTAAATCCTCCTCTAACAAGGCATTCACTTCGCCCTGTGCGGACAACTGGTTCATTGACGACGGTTTTTCTTCGACCACATTCGAAAGGGGTAGATCGTCGAGATGGACCAACGTTTCAGGCGTATATTGTGGCGTGGACGTGCGTTTGGACGATTTGGAAGGAACTACTACTTCCAGGTAATTGGGTATGACTGGTTCTTCTACTTCTGTCTGCGAATCCTCCGGGTCGTCCAACAGGTCAAATGTCGGTATTTTTTCTTGCTCTAGACCGTCTCCCGCATCTTTATTGAGAACTTGAACCATTTGTTCTAAATAGGGGATTATCTTACCCTGGAAACGTCGATAGTATGCATTTTCTTTCTCTAAATGGGCTAAACGTTCATGTAATATGCGCGTATCCTGTATAAACTTGGTGGTGTTTTCGAGAAAATTCATGATGGGTACAGTACCGTCGCGATTTGGAGTGGAAAGTTCCCGCATAACACTATTCTGTTGACCGTCAATATAAGTGGCCTCGCGTAATTTTCTACTGCGTCGTGATTGGACGGGCGCCATTACTGTAAGAGTCCATTTTATTTTCCATGGATAAACACGATGCACGATTTATCTTTTCAAAATGCGTAAAAGAAACCTTGTCGTCCCCCGCGCTTTCTAGTCACACGTTTGCGAGTACCCTTGTTGTGCTTCTTTCTACAGAAGGTTCTTTTGGTACCCTTGGCGACCTTGCATCCTCTCACCTTTTTGCACTTGTTTGGTTTGTCTACGCGTTTTCCACGACAAAGAGATTTTCCCATAGTATATATTCTCTAAAGATAATATTTGGACGTCGTGAGAATACGCGACTTATGTTCGATTATAATTATACAGGTATTCAACCACGAGCGAAAAATTGTAATTTGCATTATTCAAATCAATCACATCGCCCTTGTCGTTCATCAACTTGACCTCGAACTTCCGCAGATTTACCGGTCCAAAGTAAATACGACTATTTTCCAACAGTCCACCTCCAAATTCCGTATACAATTGTCCCGGTTGCAATCCACCCAATTTGATGGGTATAATCGCAAACATGTCATTCAAATTCGGTGGGTCCGAATAAATAGAACAATTAGACCCCCCTTGAATGTTATTGAAAATCGCCTCATTAGCAGCATACGTTTGGTTTGCAGTTAGATTTTGGTTCGGAATCGCACTATTGGTCGACGTATTGATGGAACCATCAGAACCCACTGTAATCTCACTGGCATTGATATATGACGGATATGCCACTTTGGTATCCAATGGCTCAATAGTGACAAGTCCATCATTGAGATGGTGATTGGTATGATCGTTCAAGATTAAATAAAGCGTTTTTGTCGTATTCAAATCGAGACAGGTATTTGCGACCAGTGTGACAAGATTTGTGAACGAATCATACACGTAAATATTTTGGCTAACAAAACTCGCATTGTTCGGTGAATCGGGGTCCAAATTATAGGCCGCAAAATTCCGATATCCCAATATCCAACCAAGCGTCACGTTCCAAACGATCGAATCATATTCGCCATTTTGTTTTGAAACATCTCCATTCGCCTTGTAAAATACCAACGTGAAATCCTTTGTATAATATTTTGTTGAATCGGGGGCGGTATATGTTATATCCCATTGAAATTGAATTCGATTCGACGTTGAACTATAAATAATTTTCGATGTACCAAAATGGACGTCTGGATTTGCGGTTTGTGCGTCGGCGATACCCTGATTCAAAGCATCTAATAACTCACCTACGTTATACGTTCCAGGGGGAATTGTAATACGAACCTGTTTACCGTCCATACCGAGTTTATTTCCTTCTAATATGAAATAATTCGCATCATATAAATTACTTATGTTATACCAAGTATAGGGGATTGATACAGAGTGCAATTTTATGGAAACAACATTCGTCAATGGTTCGGATAAATTGAATTTGAAACTAGTGGAATTTGGATACAGGGAATAATCCCGGAATTGAGAATCGATAAAAATAATACGTTTCATGGTTTCCTTCAAAAGAGGATTGAGATTACTTGGTACATACTTCGCATTGAAGGTAGACGGGGGTTGTGAATTTCCTGAACCAATCGGTTTTGTCCCTTTTGAACTTTCTGTTTCCGTTGTAACGTTACTTGTTACTGCAGCGTTTTCCGTTGTCGATGTCATATTTTCAAAGTTTTCTTGGACCGGATCCTCTTCTTCTTCTTCCTCACTCCCTTGAAAAAAATGATCGTATACATCTTCAAAGAATTTATGGAGTTTCTTTGCGTCTTCCGTGCCTTGATCCTCGTATTTTGCCATATACTGAATGATTTGCGCTTCCAATTCACGATCGGTCGGATGATTCAAATCCAAGACCCGGTACAATTCTTCGTCACTATAGTCGGATATATCATATTCTTTATCGTCCATTTATTGTATAACTCTATATACAGTATCCAGAAACTTACGTTTGTATTCTTTTCATAAACATGTTTTTTATAAATTCGACTAAATCCATGATTCGTTTGCATCGGTAAAGCATATCCACAGGAAACGTCTTGATTCCACGTAACCGTTTCAAATGTCGTGATCCTTTAAAGCATAATATATCGAATACTTGCATGATGGTATCTTCTTCCTCGCTCATTTCTGAGCGGTCGACGCGATGTCTTCCTACATATGCATAACGATTGTATTCTTCGTTCGCGTAAATCCGGTGTTTTCTTGGAATGGGTCGATTGCGAACCATTCCTACTCCCATGATGCGATTCTGTTCGTTGTTCATTTCCAATACAAAGAGAACACTTTCCTCATGTATTTGAGAAGATATTTGTTCGCAAGTTCCATATATGCAGCCTATATTCGATTTGCCACTTGCATAATGTCGATTTTCTTCCCATGTTGTGTTATTGAATCGGGTTGTAGTGAGATGACTCTTCATATTGTTCTGGAATTCGCGCAAATTCCCATCCACGCGATAGAGCAATCGCCGTTTTTGTCTGATTGTTAATTCCGCCATTTGACTTGATGTTTGTTGATGTGTATTTATCTTGGGAATTCTATCAATTTTATACCGATTCATATTCTACATACCTGTTTTTCGGTAATATGAGTCAATTGTCGATTGGACAAGGCATCGCATTCCTCGATCATCTGCGTATACGTAAGATTTTGAGGAGGACTTTTTTGAGTAAATGCCGAAGGTCCTCGCAAAGACCCCTTTATTCCCATTTCTCGCGCCACCTTTAAATAACGTATTGCGTCCATTACAACTCCCGCGCTATTCGGGCTATCGATTACACTTAACTGTGCGTCGAGTGTTACGGGTGATCCCATAAAACCCTCTAATTCAACGTGAAAATTCGCTATTTTGTTATCCTTATAATATCGTATATATTCAGATGGACCTGCGTGATAATAACTATTATCCATAGGTATATCTCGAATAATATTCTGAGAGCGAATCACATTTTCCTTTGATTTTTTTTTTGATACAACACGGCTCTTATCTGTCATATTTAAAAAGTCGGTATTTCCACCGACATTTCTTTGTATATGACATTTTACATGATGTCCTCTAGAAAAGGCAAGTTCTTGTATCATTTGGCTTAATATGGATGCACCGAATTGAGACTTCATATCGTCACCTATTAAAGGTATGCCTGCATCGACGAACTTTTTTTCCCATGTTTCATCGGAAGCAATAAACACCGGAATACAGTTTAATAAACTGACTTTGGATTCTATGCAACATTCAGCATAAAACTCCGTTGCCTTTTGAGATCCAACGGGTAAATAATTGATTAAAATATCCACTTCTTTTTCCTTTAAAATATCTACTACGTTTGTTGTTGGTTTATCTGCTACGCGGAATCCTTCGTCTTCTGGCGATGTCAACATATGATTTGCAACACCATCCAATACCCGGCCCATCATAATTTCAGGACCTTCTGGGAGATCTTTTTCGTCCACAAATAAAGGAGTACAATTCGGTTCGGATAATATGCCTGCTTTCATTGTTTTACCAACTTTCCTAGTATCCACATCAAACGCAGCAACCACTTCAATGGAATTTATGTCATATCCACCGATTATATTTTTCATCAAACCAGAACACTCTGGTTGAATATTTTCACGGTTACTGTAATAAGTAAAACCCTGGTATAATGAACTCGCACAATTTCCAACACCAACAATTCCAACCTTAATTGTTTGTTTTTTTTCCATTATTGTATTATTGTATTATTGTATTATTGTTTATATGATATTCACGTTATACAATAATGTTTACATCGATGAAGATTCATTTATCGGTAACGTTGCCCTAGAAGTTTTATCATATTTCAAAATAGTAACGTAAAAAGATGGATGTATTCTAATGTAATATGCAACAAGGTCATTCATCTGATCTTGATACCGGACCCATTCTTCCGATTTATGACAAAGATGTCGAAGGAGAACATGTTATTGAATCCTTTGAAACTGACATGAATTCTTTGCGCGATGCAGTTATGGATAATATACCGGTTCACAACGAACCCTATATGTATCATGACGATAATAGTCCACTCACATTATCCGCCGAAAATAGTGACAATGACGACGATAACTCTGAAAATGGATCCTTTCATAAATTAACCGATGGTGATATCGAACAAACTCTTGAAAAATATTATCAACATGATGATTCCCTATCATCCAACGAATTGGACGCGCTTATCACCTTTGTCAAAGGCCAAAAACACCTATATTTACAGTCCAAAAACTACACACAAAAACGATTGCATCTTTTTGTATTGCCTACAATTTGTATCAGTGGATTTATTGCCATGTTTTCGTCTGTTATTCGCGATTATGAATGGAGTGAGGGCGCGATTGCGGGATTGAATGGTATTATTGCTATTCTAGTATCCCTCACCAGCTACTTTAAACTAGAAAGCAGCGCCCATTCTTATTATTTATCTGCCTACCAATATGACAAACTCGAAACCGGACTCGAATTTGTGGCAAGTCGTATTGCATTCATTCACGACCAAGAAGAATCCGAAAAACTCATTTTAGAGAAAATACAAGAAACCGAACAGAAAATTAACGAAATGAAAGATTGGAATCATTTGTTTGTACCGAATAAAATGCAAACCATATTTCCTCTCATTTGTCATACGAATATTTTCTCTTTTATTAAACGACTCGAAACAAACAAACGTTCCACCTTAAAACGGTTTCGTAACGTGAAAAATGAAATTCGATTTATTTGTCATCAATTTGACAATCATGCGAAAACGCTTACGTTGCAAGAACGCACACGATTGGAACGACGCATTCAAGTTCTTATTCAAACCAAGGAATCTATAAAGGTGGATTTACGCTGTTACCGTAATGCATACAGTTATTTAGACGATCTATTTACATGTGAAATACAATGTGCGGAGAAAAATGCTGCATTCATATGTAGAACGGTGCCGTGTCGAGAAAAAACTGGTGACAATCATATTGTCGACCAACTACTCAAGGGTATCGGAGGCAGCACAATTCCTTTAACCAAGGTCGAATCATAACGATGACGTACCCTTCATTTACACGGAATCATCTTCCAATAATACGGTTCTTCGTGAATCACCTTTATATTTTGACCCCCCTCCAATCGTTCACGCAAGTATCGATGGGATTCTCCTTCAGACACATCCACTTTGACAAATACCTTTTTGCTATTTACCTTGTTGTGGGATTGTATTTCCTTGATGGAATGTATCATTCCAATATTCGCCTTTTGTAATATCGCGCATATGTTATCGCGACTATATATAGAATCTACGCAAGGTATACACAAATTTAATATCATTTTTGCTTTCCTGTTATTCGGGGGACCCGCGTCTTCAATTTTATAAAAAGAACCCTTCGTTCTTTTTATAAACCACAGCTTTGATCTGTGCTGCATCGCATAATACGAATTAGGATAAGTACATGGAAATATCTTTATTCTTTTTGGGGGGCTAGGTGCGGTTGCGATACACAATATATATTGACATCGTCTTTAACCTCTTTACGAATAAAATCGTTCGAATTCGCTATATTTAATCGTCCTATGTATCAATGGACGAGGAACATTTGGATACTTCGTGGCTAGACCCTATTTTGACAGAAACGCAAAGTACGACATGTCCGAAATCAACGCTTATGGATTCCGTTTCTATTTCATGTATTTTTGTCAATGATAAACAGGAAATTATCCAGGTGAAAAAAGAAGTTGTACCATTAGACCACAATGATGATTCCGCAGTGTTGTCCGAAGGGCGTCTCTTGGAAATCATCCAACGGAATCGTTGTTTAGACGATAAACACAAACGTTATGCTTTTGACAGTATGAAGCAATTTACCATTACAATGGACGCCAATTTTTTGACCGATTTTATTCACAATACCGACAATCATATTACTCGAAAGACGTTTACTATTCCTCAAAAGGTTGCCTTTCCTCGATCCGTATTTTTATATCATGATATCAATTGTCTATGGCTTTTATTCTATGAAATGGAACGGGTAATTGAACCCAAATCCATTCTAAAACAAGCTCATGTTAAAAAACGAGTTACGAAAAAGGTTCGCATCTCAGATTCTTTGCCTTCACGATATGGTACAGTGAACAAGACGAAGCGGCAGAAGTAGAGAGAGGGGGGGATCCCCCCCCCTTCAACCCCCCTCCGACGTAAGGGTGGGGGGGATGTTTTCGAGATGTTTTCGGGGTGGGTGTTTTCGGGGTGGGTGTTTTTGTGGTTGGTGTGGTTGGTGTGGGGATAAAATCCTTTATTATTACTCAAAACAATATAATGTCTTGTTTCGAGTACTGTGTAACCCACGATGGAAGATTTTCCGCCTCTCGTTTCTCATAGTCAGTTGGATATATTGATCGTCCATATTAGTACTTTTTGGACGACTTTGGCTACAAAAAGTCAGGACGAAGAACATCTCGAATCCATTTTTCGCAACGCGCTCACATCCTATCGAGCCTATTATCGGTCTCATATATGCAGCTACAATAAGAATGACATATTGTCTATTTTAGAGAACGTATTTTGTCTTCTTTTTTACGTGCGTGATATTTCACATGGTCTTGGACGACGCACTCTCTTTTATCGAATGATGTCGTGTCTATATGACACCTTTCCCATGTTAGCCTTGTCCGCATATCCTATTTTATTGGAATACTATAAACCACTGCCTTATGGATGTTGGCGAGACATTGCAGGATTATGTTCGTTTCTCAAAACAAATACTTCTCGAGGAGAAGACCACCCACTCGTCGACGCGGTCATTCAATACATGGTTCGGACATTGCGTTCCGAAAGGGTGTATTTTATGAATTCCGGAAAATGCGATTCAACCCTCGTCAAATGGATTCCCCGCGAGAAGTCAAAACACGATTGGATATATGACCGTATTGTCCGTACGTGGTCTCGGAATGGTTTGTGTGATAATGGAACCAAACGAGCTTTTCGTAAAATGACCTCTGAAATGCGATCGTCTCTCGGTCTCGTTGAAACACACATGTGCTCTCACTCATGGCAAGATATTTCCATCATGAAACTTACTCACGGAGCGTGTTCGAAATATTGGCGCGCTCTTAGCGGTCAAACACATTCTCATACCTATAATCACACTTCTTCCAATCGTATTTCATGTGCGAGTCGATTAACACGCCATTTGGAGACGGTTGTCGACCGATATGATCGAATCAATGAACGTATTGATAATTTGCCCTTTGTATTTCCGGCCTCTGTTGGCAAATACGTTTCGTATGGATTGCAATGTATTCGCGAAAAAGGGAATTCGTCAATTATGTCTACCATTTCGGAAGATATTTATCGACTTGATTGCAAATGGCGACGCATAAGGAACGGGTGGAAGCGAAAATATCCCGCCCATTTTTATTTTCCCGTCATTCGCATCACAGATTCCCTTTGGACGAAGGAAACATGTGACACGATTGGGTGTGCGCTTTTATTATATGAAAATGCGCGTGGCAAACTCAAGGGCATATATTATGACGGACACAATCCGGAATGGATTGTCTTGGATCGAGACCAATCGTTTCTATCCCATATAGAAACCATTTATAATGCGTTATGTGACCGAATCATTCCTTCAAACATACAACTTTCGGCTTCGTGTCTCGGTAAAATTCCATTGTATATTGAAAACGGAACCTGTTGTTTAGAGAATCAGAAATCCTTTGTAGGTCAAACACGTTGCGCGGAATATGACGATGAATTCGATGTCATGTGCGCGACTCTCTATCATGAAAGATATGATTATGTCCGTCGTAAATTCCGACTTATTGTGCGGCAACCGGAACAGCAGGAGGAGGATCTACTTTATTAAATATGGCGTTTTGCATTCGCATTTTGTTTTCCGCCTCCATATTTTCGAGTGCGGTCTCATTGAGTTGTTTTCCGATCTGTTTCTGGTTTTTCTCTGTCAACACATTACCTTCCGTATATTTCGTCCATTGATTCATCATGGGTTTCGGGACCTTGTTAAAAAAGGATTTGATTTTGGGGATACAGTCGAGTGGTAGCGGACGTTCTGACGGGGTACTCAAAATAGAAGATTTCAACCATTCGATATATTGTTTGAAGAAATGGACTGTTTCTAATTTGTTTTGCTGATTTCCGGTAAACGCCATACGAATGGTATCTCCTAACTGGTTTTGGACCGGTTTTTCTACCGGTTGTTGTTTCGTATTTTCCTTCAGAAAATTCGTGACATTTACGTCCATTAATAAACGCAATATAGTTACATTGACCGCATAGGCATCCCACGTACGGTAATGTCGCTGCAGTTCAGTCCACGCATTTCCCCATGTGCCATCTTTCCATGATTGGATAAGAGTATGATATTTCTTTTTGAAGGCGTCCAATTCCTTCTCCTTAAAACTATCATTTTTGAATATCTTGTTGGTTTTTATGAATCGGGTGACGAGGTCTTTCATCTCGACCGTACTTTGTATCTTACTATCGAAAAGGGATGGGTCCATATTATTGTATTTTCCGTCGTCTCTTCGGGGTTGTACTTGTCGTGCTATGTAAGAGAGTAATAGGACATCCACATTCCACGGCACGTAGGAATCCACGTAAATACCGAACGGCCTTTTGGTAACGTCTTTTTTGTAATTGGATAATTCGATCGATTCGCTATCCACACTTAGTCCGAAATCGATCAATACAAAGACATGGTTTTTTTCGTGATACATGATATTGTTCTCTTTGATATCTAAATGAATGATGTTTTGGCGATTTAATAATTCGACACTCGACATTAAGTACATATGTGTATCCACCAATTTCATTAAAAAATCCTTCATTTTTTTCGGACTTCGGATATTGGATATGATGTTGTCGAAAAATTCGCCCAATGTATTTCCACCCACATATTCCATTTTATTACTTAAAAATGCCTTGTCTTTCTTCTTTTCATACACTTCGCATTGATTCAATTGTCTCTCGTCTATTTTCGAGACATTTACATCGCACGATTCTATGATAGGGGCGAAAAAAAAGGAATAATTGCGAATATTGTCCGTTATTCGCTTTCCGAATGCCACTTCGTCCTGTGATTCTGTATCTTCGACTTGCAACTTGGATACAAACTTTTTGGATGTTGGTTTTCCCGTGGTGCACTGAATTCCTGGACGATAGACACATCCGTATGTGCCTTGTCCTAATAATATATGTTTTTGTGTATTTTCATTTATTTGAACCATCTATTATTTCACTTATATTATACCTGGATAATTTTCGACATTGTCAAACGTTCCTTGTAATACTTATCGCGATAACGTTTTTGTAACTTTTGGTCCATATTCTCCTCTAAACCACCATCTCGTTTTCTCATCTCGATCAATTCATTGAGTATTCGGTTTCTATGCATTTTTAAGAATTCCGTGAATGCTTCCAGATGCGTCGTCTGACATTCTGTTGGTACATTGATTATCGTCACGAGTGTGCCTCGAATATGTTGATTCATTATTTCATGGAGTTCGTCCGTCAATCGGACATATGTACGTGGACCATTGCTGAGTGTCTTCTTTTTTACCTCCGGTTTTCGGTGATAATACCTTACGCTGTGATACATCTTTTCAATGGGATCTCCCTGAAATCCGCGATTTTTTATCGTTTGACATTCCTCTTGCAAGAAATTATGTGTGTCTAACCAGTTGGTCCACGCATTTTTGAAATCCTTTCTTGGAAGATTCTTATGCGATTGTGAAAATCTAGCGAGATTCTCTTTGACTTCGGACGAGAAATCGAATCGATATTGTTTGAAAATAGGCTTATTCTGTTTATGAGATTCCATCGTGAATGATTTGTGTTTATCATCCACACCTTACGGAAAACGCCTTTCAATTTTTTACACCATTGAGGGTATAAATTCACACGCATTAGGCGTGCTATTTATTTCTTTCGATGTAACCGTTACCTGTGTAAAAACATGGTAGGGAATACCATGTTTTTAGACGCTCTCTATAGGGATTGAACCTATGACCTCGCGATTAACAGTCGCACGCTCTAACCAACTGAGCTAAAAAAGCGGGATTTTATTGTCACTCGTGATGGACGCTCTATCTACGTATTTACAATATTTACACTCTCTATAACCGAAGAAAATCTTTAAACCCTTACCGTATTAAAACGTTTTCTCCTTGTTACTATATAATGAAAAAACGTATGACAATGAATTTTGGGGGTCGATCGACGGGACGTGGTGTCAATCCAGCGAATACGGCTCTCGTCAGTCCATTCGTCGCATCTGGTTCCTCCTTTTCTCTTTATTTGGAACCCATGTTGAATTCGTATTGGAAATCCTATATGCAAGTAATTACTTTAAACACTATGCCCGATGGCGCACTTCGTGATTTGGTAATGTCCGTTAACTTTCCTAAATTGAGCCCCTTTCAAGAACCCGGTAATTCACCGTTTTATACGGGTTCAAATTGCGTCCTTTGTCTTATGCGTTATCCAGTGGGGGCGATTGGAGGGAGTGGTGCCGCTTTTCGCATGGGCGATGCCTTTATGGGCGCCGATGATATTCCAAGTGTTCTTTCTTTCTTGGAAATGAACGGATATAACGTCCAAATTACACTCACGAATATGTTGTTTGAAGGAGAAGTTCCTGTAGGAGGCGTCAGTGAATCTCGGTTGTCGGGCAATCGGAAATTGATTGCCATGGTAACATCTAATAAAATAGGGTCGAAATCATGATTAATACCATTACCATTGTTAGTATTTTTGTTATATTTGTCCGAGGCGTTATGTCTCCATATCCAATGGTCGATGCGGTTATCGTTGTAAAATAGAGTCGGTCTATCAAGCGGTCCGTGAAGTTGGTTTCGGGTTGCATGTTTCCATTGTAATTGAAATTACTATTGTCGAAACAGGAAAAAATGGCGGTAAACCCGATTATTATCATAGCAATGATGTAAACTTTTTTCATTCTATAGTATTATTTCCTATTTTTTTGGGTCGGTCTCAAAACAATATTCGTCCATACATATCGGTAAATCATTTCGCACAAACCGACATTCTCCTTCCTTCGTCCAGTCGACCTGCAATGTTTTTATTTCTACACCCACTTTCCATGCATCAATCACCGCTGATTTATAAATCAAATCAATATTGGACGGTTGAAATTGCTTCACGTCTGTACGTTGGATGATAAAACACAAAATTGTCCGCTTATTGGTGGTTGTCGCGATTTTTTTTAGCTCGTTTATATGTTTTAATGCACGAGGACTCACTACCGCAGTGCTGTTTTTACGATACCCGTCGGGAAAATAGGCGATCTTATCGTCTTGTGCGGCTTCCTCTATTTCTCGTTGATAATTCTTTTTTTCTCGTTTCGGTACATCCACGTAATCCGCCAATGGTACGCTCTTAATCTCCATAATAAATTCACGCCCCTTTTCATCAATTCCAGTGAAATCAAACCTCGAATTCATTATCTTGGTTTCTCTTCGATAAGATTGGACGTTTGTTAGTCCATCGATGCAATTCTTTTGCAAACATGCCTCTGCAATCGTCTCGCCCAATTTGGGATTTATTCCAATAATAATTTCTCGGTCTGGATTTCGGTCTTCTCTTAAAACGGCCAATTCTATACGGTGCGAACATTTCACCTTTTTGTTTGTTAATTCGGATAAGATCACCGTATTCCCTTTTTCCGATAATCCACAGCACCCCAAAGCGGGGGCGTGACATAATTCGTCTGTTTCCTCCAAACCCTCTATTTTTATGTCTGCCACATAAGGGCTTCGGCATGTTTTTGAGGGGCGATTTGTAATAACGCCGGATTTTACAGAGGATAGATTGAATAAGTGCATCATGTTGATTCTTTGTTGATTCTTTGTCTTATACAAATCGGCGAAAAGACCATTCAATTTTACATTATATGTATGATTTTTTCTAACTATATTGTAATGAAATCATTGCGAAGTGGTTTTCGACGTTGTTTATTTCCTATGCAAACTGCGATGCTGTCAACTAAGAAGCCGGTTGTATCAATTCAAGGTACCCTTCGTACAATACCACGAAAAAGTCGACTTGTTTGTCCGTTTTACGGTCCACGTGGACTCAAACAAACCGAATATGTTGATTTGTTAGACGAAGACGGTGTGAATATGTTAGTGTCGATTGGACCGACTGGTACCGGCAAAACCCTTTTTGCGATCCTATCTGCCATTACAGAATTACAAAAAGGAGCGGTCCAAAAAATTGTATTTACGACGCCATATATGGATGCATTTTCGATCGATCATGTTAGCTATCTTCCTGCGAACTTGAGAATCAATCCGAGGATTAGATATATATTTGATATACTTGATGATTATTATAGTGTGCGTGAAATAGATAAGATGCTATATGAAGGCGTTATTGAAATAATTCCTATGCAACTCGTTATCGGACGCACCTTTAAAGATTCGTTTATTGTTGCCGACGAAATGCAATTTTCTACGGTCGATCAATTATTTACTTTGACAACACGTTTAGGCGAAGGGTCGCGCATAGTGATTATGGGCGATATAACCGATTGTTTGGAAGAAGATGACAACGGACTGGTTGATATTGTCAATAAAATCGAGAGGAATGGGCCATCTGATTCGATTCGCTTATTGAAAATGGGACGACGCGACGTTCAACGAAGTGCGGTCGTTTCA
>Ga0315338_1003374_pt1 | contig 14029 bp, 11 predicted proteins | sample ASW8metaG_FD_204518 | JGI IMG/M metagenome (GOLD analysis project Ga0315338, IMG submission 204518) | Ammonia-oxidizing marine archaeal communities from Monterey Bay, California, United States - ASW #8 | ecosystem: Environmental > Aquatic > Marine > Coastal | place: USA: California | collected... | reverse complement strand
CAGCGAAGGGCGGCCTCTTGCTTTGCTTCCGAGTTGCCACCTAGCCTGAAGCAGACCGTAGGGCGAATATCAGCGATTTGACCGTCACCGGAATCACCTCGGAAACGCCCATAGGTTTTCCAATGTCGATGTAGTCCAGGTCACCAACGTCGATGCCATCCACTGCGATCAGCGCGCGGTCGAGCTTGATCTCCTCACGCAGGATACCCCCGAGTGATTTTGCAACGTCTACGTCGACTACCACGAACAGCGGCGCGCTGGGATCTTCTGTCATGTCGACCACGCCCGCGATCGACTCCGCAAGCTTACGGATGTACCCATAGTCGGGCTGCCCAGAGATGGACAGCGCGAGGGCCATGTCGGCATTGAGATGGTCCATGTCGTACTTGCCGAGCGCCCCCAAGAGCGCATCGCGCATCTGCTGGGACGACTGCTCCTTGTCGATCAGTGCTCGCGCCACCTGGATACCACGAACCGGCAGCACGTCATGCGTGGAGATGTAACTGGTGGACCCGCTGGCTTGGAGGGTATATTCGCCAGCACCGATGACCGTCGCGCGGATCCCCTCGGCAGACTCCACCATCACGCCGGGCGCGAATGTGGCGTGAGTTCGCTCACGCATGTTCTTGCCGAACGAAGGACCGATGTCGCCATACAGATCGTCGGAGCGCTCGTAGACGTACTCCGAGACCCCCCCCGAGTAGACGAGATGATCGATGTTGTCGATGGTGTGATCCTGTAGCGGATCCGTGAGCAGCAGCGACTCCGTGAGTGGGTCGAGCTTGCCGCCACCGAGCACGTCGAACAGGATGTCGGTCATCTTGACCGCAAACTCCTCCCGCGCCTCCGGCTCCAGCTTCTGACCCACCTCAATCGTCCGCCCAAGTTCCTTCATGATGGTGCGCGCCGGCTGCTCGACCCGCGTGATCGTCATGTCATCGTCGTACGCGATGAGGCGCGCTCCGACCTCAATTGCGATCATCTGCGTGATCTCGCCGCCCTGGATTCGCGATATCTTCGTGGTTCCGCCACCGATGTCCACGTCAAGCACCGTATTGTCGTGGTGCTTGGAAAGGTTCACGGCGCCGGAGCCATAGGCCGCAAGCAATGCCTCGTGCATCGGGCCGGCCGACGCGCAGATGAATCGCCCAGATTCTTCCGAGAACGACTCCAGGATCGGCTGAGCGTTTTCTTTCTTGAGCGCCTCTCCAGTGATGACTACGGCTCCCGTATCGACGTCATCTGGAGTGTATCCGGCCTCTTCGTACGATCTGTCGATGAAGGCTTTCACCTTGTCAGTGTCGATCAGAGTCCCGGACAGATACGGCGTAAGAAGGATCGGCGAGCGGTAGAGCACGTCGCGGTTCGTCACAACGAACTTGGCGGACAGACCGGCGCCCTCGCGCCGGAGGATCAATCGCGAAAAGATCGTATGCGTCGTGGAGGAGCCGATGTCGATGCCCACGCTGTGCAATGTGAACTTCTCGATACCCTCGATGTCCTCTGCTTCTTCCGAGTCGACAAGATCAAATGGATGAACATGATCGTCGTCGTCGTGCATCTAGCTACCCACCTTCCGGTCAAAATTAGGCGTCGGCCGATTCGTAATTCCACTCAAAATTCGGGTCCTCGTAGGCCTGGGAGAGCATGGCCGAGTTGAGTCCGCGCTTGCCAAGCTCGGTCTCAAAATGCTCACGTATCCAAGCTTCCTCGGACGGATATTCTATCTGGTCGCGCGCACGGTCCTCGACCTTCTCTGCCCGCCCCGCGAACTGGTCGGGTGGGTGCAGGGCAAGGTAGCGAGCCGGGGAGCCGCCTAGGTTGAAGTGCTGATGGAACCATCGGTTGGGAGGCACGAAGCAACTCCCCTCGTGCCAAGGAACCACCACCTTCTCCTCCCCTTCCTGCCACATGATGGAATACCCTTCGCCGCCCGGGATAACAATAACGCGGCCCGGTCCGTGGCGATGTCCCTTCTTGTACGAGCGCTCTGGGAACACCGACATGTGCGCGCTCATCTCCGAGCCTGGCGTCTTGATGAACACCACGTGTCCACCGGCACCACGGCCCCAGAAGGGAACGAGCTTGTCCCATGCCTGCATGTCAGGGAAGAAGTTACCTTCCCAGATCTGACGTCCGCGCGCGGCGAAGAGCCCTTCTCCCGGTATGATTTCGGCCTTGGCCTCTGAGTAAAACTCATCACCCACTCCGTCGAGCACGGTATCGCTCTTGTACGGATTGTTGAAGAAGAAATCGGGCTCCGGGATAGCTGACATGGCTATCGGCAGGTAATTGTAGTGCAGCAGGCGAGCGGGGTTCGAGCCGTCCATATTGCCTAGTTGGTAGTACGAATTACGCGGGACGAGGAACAAGCTGCGCGTGGACCACTCGAACGTCTTCTTCGGCTTCGTGTCATCCGACCAGACACTTGCGACGCCGCGGCCGCCGAGCACGTAGACCAGCTCGTCCACCGCCATCTTCAGCGGCGGCAGCTCGTCTCCGGGCGATATCTCCTGAATCCGCCCTTCGACGACTCCCTCCATGCCATGAAGCTGCATGAATGCCGCTCGGACCCTGCGCTCCTCCCACCACTCCAGCTCGGCGGTCCGCAGATCCTCCACGTAATAACCACGGTGTACCGGCAGACCCTGCGAATCCATCCATTGATCGTAGGTGTAGGCCATCGCAGTCTCCCTTCCGGCTTGGTCTCATCGAAGGACATCGCTTAGCGATGTCCAAGCGTCTGTTCCCTTCCTTGACCACGCGGTGCAACCTGCGAGCCATATCTCCCATCATCATGCGGGGCAGACAGGCATTCGGGGAAAGCTAGCGAACCTCAAGCGGGCTTTACTTCTTCGCAGCCGCCTCGCGGGCATCGAGGATGGGACTGTACATCGTCGCCGCCCCCTGGCGCTTCGAGACGTCCACATACTGCGACTGCTCGGTCATGAAGGGGATGTACACGTTCTCGGCGGGATCGCGGAACGTGCACATGGGGTCTCCGCCGTCCTCCACGATCCTGATGTTGTCCTCCAGCATCTGTCGGAACTGGATGATCCCTTTGTCTGAGCGACCAAGGTGCTCTCCGGTCCGATCGGCGATCGCGCCTTGCGTGACCCAGGCGGCAGGGTCCTGTGCGCTGTTGCTTCGAAGCTGCTCGTAGATGGGCTGGTCATTCTCGTCGAGCGTTGGAACCGGTGGGTTGTAGAAGGGAATCTCCTCCGGTGCCTGCACAACATCGCCTTCGACCATGGGATAACACGCTACCCACCAGTGGCCGGTGGTGTAATCGTCGATAGGCACGCGTATCTGGAACGCCGGGCCCAGGAAGAAATTCGCGCGGGCGGTACCCTTCGGTGAGAAACCGTCACCACCCTGGCGGAGCATGTGTGGGAACACAATCGGGTGGCCGTCCTTCCACTCGCTGTCGGCTTCGGAGCCGCCCTCCCACACGCGCCGCTTGATGATCCCGTATTCGAAGTTGTCGAACTGAATCTTCTCGTGCGCACGCCGGGTCCTAAAGGCGTCTGTTTCGTCCAGCTGCTCACGGATGTAGTTGGCCCATGCCACGTGGAGCCATTCGAGATGAACGGGGTCCAGCGAGTTCTCCTGGCACTGGAGCCAGTTGCATGGAAGCTCTGCGTACCCGATGTCGCGTAAGACGCCTGTCGCGGTGTAGACGTCCCATGCGGGTAGCAGCGGCGCGGGCTGCGGTCCTAGGTAGGCAAACAGGAGACCTGCCTGTTGCTCGACCGGGTAGGCCTTCATCTTGATCTTGTCCTTGAAGCGAGCGTCGGGGTCCTCGGTCTCTTCATAAGGCTGCTCGATGCACTGGCCCGTCTCGTCGTAGCGCCAGCCGTGGTAGGGGCATCGGATGCCGTGCTCCTCCGGTATGCCGTAGATGAGATTCATGCGGCGATGGGCGCAATGCGGCTCGATCAGGCCGAAGGTCCCAGAGCGATCCTTCCAGAGGATCAGATCCTCGCCGAGTAGCCTGATCTTCTTCGTATACTTGTCGTTCATCTGCGATACGGCCGCCACCGGGTGCCAGTAGCGGCGCATGAGCTCGCCCATGGGTGTTCCGGCCCCAACACGCGAGTAGCGGTCGTTTGCCTCTTCAGTCAGCACGGAGGTCCTCCTAGTACTTAACGGCGCCTTCGCGCCCGATCATGATAGGGCTGTATTTCGTCGCGGCCCCACCGCGATGACGCTGGGGCCCTAGCTTCGTGAAGCGTGCGTCGGACTCGGTCGGGAAGTGGTGATACACGTTGGCCTCTGCATCGCGGAACACGTTTGGGGGGTCGCCTCCGTCCGCGACCGTAGCCATCGCCTCCTCCAGCATCTGCCGGTAGAGGATGATGCCCTTGTCCGACCGCCCGAGCGCCTCATGGTTGCGGTCTGCGATGGCACCCTGGGTAATCCACGCCACGATGTCCTGGCCGCTGTTGTTGTCGAGCACGTCCCATGGCACCCGGCCCTCCTCGTCGAAATCAGGGACGGGCACATTGTAGAACGGGATGTCTTCGGCAGCCTGCCCCGTATCGCCGTCCTCCATCTGGTAGCAGCGGAACCACCAGTGCGCCGTGTGCGTGTCGTCCACGGGCACGCGGATCTGGAAGCCACCGCCGGCTCGCGCGCTGAATGTGCCTTGGCGCAGCATGTTCGGGAACACGATGGGATGTCCGACCTTCCAGTCGTCATCCTCTTCGGACCCGCCCTTCACGACGCGGCGCTTCACGATGCCGAACTCAGTGCGATCGAACTGTATCTTCTCATGGATCGCCCGCTCGCGAACCAAGTCCGCACGCCCAAGCTGCTCGATCACGTAGCTTGCCCAATAGTTATGCAGCCACTCCACGTGAATTGGGTCGAGCGAGTTCTCCATGGTCTGCAGGTAGTTGCAGTCCAGCATCGCGAATCCGATGTCCCGAACCACGTCCTCCATCACCATGAGGTCCCACGCCGGTAGTAATGGGGCGGGCTGAGGGCCCAAGTAGGCAAAAAGGAGTCCCGCCTGTTGCTCGACCGGGTAGGCGAGCATCTTGATCTTGTCCTTGAAGCGAGCGTCAGGGTCCTCGGTCTCTTCGTAAGGCTGCTCGATGCACTGGCCCGTCTCGTCATAGCGCCAGCCGTGGTAGGGGCATCGGATGCCGTGCTCCTCCGGTATGCCGTAGATGAGATTCATGCGGCGGTGCGCGCAGTGCGGCTCGATCAGCCCGAAGGTCCCAGAGCGGTCCCGGTACAGGATTAGATCCTCGCCGAGCAACCGAACCTTCTTGGTGAACTTGTCCTTCATCTGCGAGACAGCGGCGATGGGGTACCAATAGCGCCGGAGCGTTCCACCCATCGGAGTGCCGGGGCCGACCTGTGTCAACCGGTCGTTCTCTTCGATGGTAAGCATGGTTGCTCCTTGGGGCTCTGGGGTGCCGGAAACCACCAGTGGTCTTCGCGTTGGGCCTAGCGAGCCCCAGCGGCCGCGCGCTCGGAACGCTGGTCATCCCACGTGCTCATGGTTGCTTCGATCAGGTCGACGTCCAGTGGCTCACCCGCCTCAACCAGACTGTAGCCGCTGCGGGCCCGGTTCAAGAACTTCACATGCTCGAGTGGCAGTCCAATCGATCGGTTCTTCGTGGGATCCCGGAACGTGCACATCGGGTCGCCGCCATCCGCCACGACATCCATCTGCTCGCGGAGCATCTTGCGGAACAGGATGATGCCTTTGTCAGACTCGCCGAGCTTCTCCAAATCGCGCCGTGCGATGTCGCCCTGCGTCACCCACGCCATGTAGTCCTGATTGAAGAGTATGTCACGAATGTAGTAGCCCTCTTCATCCTTGAGCGGCACGTACCGGTAAGGGACGACCTCCTGGCGAGGGGCGCTTGCCCCTGGGGCCGCCCCCCAGACGTAGTAAGACACATGGTAGGTATGCTCGTCGTCCACGGGAACGCGGAACTGCAGCGTGGACTTCACCTCGTCGCCGACCAGGAGGATGTTCGGGAACAGGATCGGGTGCCCCTCCTTCCAGTCGTCGTCCTCCTCCGTATAGCCCTCTTCGACACGGCGTTTGATGATGCCGTACTCGAAGCGATCGAATCCGATCTTCAGGTGCGTGCCGCGGTTGGCCGGCAGCGCATGCACGCCGTTGCGCACCACATTGGTCATGTAGGCGTGGAGCCATTCGTTGTGCAATGGGTCCAGTGAGTTTTCCTGACACTGCAGCCAGTTGCACGGCAGCTCAGCAATGCAGATCTCGCGTACAGCGTTGTCCCACGTGAGCTGCCCCCAGCGCGGCAGCAGCGGCGCGGGCCGCGGGCCCATGTACGCGAAGATCAGTCCACCGAGCTCCTCGACCGGGTAGCCCGCCAGTTTGACCTTCTCCTTGAAGCGCCCGTCCGGATGCACGGTCTCCTCGAAGGGTTGCTCGATGCACTGGCCCGTCTCGTCGTACACCCAACCGTGGTACATGCAGCGCAAGCCGTGTTCTTCCGGTATCCCATACGACAGATCCACCCGCCGGTGCGCACAGAGCCGGTCGATGAGACCCAGCGCCCCAGACTTGTCACGGTACAGCACAAGGTCCTCGCCGAGCAGCCGGATCTGCTTGGTTGGGCGCTCGCTGAGCTCCGCGACAGCGGCGACAGGGTGCCAATACCGTCGCATGAGCTCGCCCATGGGCGTTCCCTTGCCTACGCGGGTGATGGTCTCGTTATCTTGGACGCTGAGCATGCGCTGGCCTCCGCTCGCAGATCGAAGCGATGTTGCGGGATAGCCTAGGCACGAGGGGCTACCCTGTCAACGAGACCTGACTCGGGTGTGCGAGGATCTACTCGGACGTGTCCTGATGGCCGGCCCATGTCGCCAGCACCTTCTCGATGTCGGCGACGGCCTTGCTCTCACCAGCCTCGGGCGGGACGTAGCGCGTCGCCGCTCGCAGACCGAATTTCACATTCTCCACCGGCGAGTGCAACAGCTCGTTGGCGTCTCCGCGGAACACGTTCATCGGGTCGCCACCGTCCTGGATGATCATCATGTTCCGTTTGAGTTGTTTGCGGAACATGATGATCCCCACGTCGGACTGACCTAGAACCTCCTTGTCGCGTTCGGCGATGGGGCCCTGTGTGATCCAGGCCATATAGTCCTGGTTGAACGTCCAGTCGAGGATATAGCGGTCGTTCTCGTCCTTCAGTGGCACATAGCGATAGGGCACCACGTCCTGGCGGGGCGCGACGGTGCCCGGTGCCGCGCGATGGCAGTAGATCGACACGTGCAATGTGTTCTCGTCGTCCACCGGCACGCGGAACTGGAACGTAGCGCGAGCTGCATTGCCGACCAGGAGTATGTTGGGGAAGAGGACTGGATGTCCTTCCTTCCACTCGTCGTCATCGAAATCCTTACCCGCAAGCAAGCGGCGCTTAATGATGCCGTATTCGAACTCGTCAAACCCGATCTTCTGGTGGGCCAACCCCGACCCCCGTTGTGCCAGCGCGTTGCGGTCGGTGCTGCGGTACGCGCCCATATACGCGTGCAGCCATTCCACATGGACCGGGTCCACCGAGTTCTCCTGACATTGGAGCCAGTTGCACGGCAGCTCGGAGATGGCGATGTCGCGCACCCCGTTATCCCAGTTGAGCTGCTCCCAGCGCGGCAGCAGCGGTGTCGGCTGCGGCCCGAGATAGGCGAAGACGAGTCCGGCCATTTCCTGGACGGGATAGCCCGCCAGCTTGACCTTCTCTTTGAAGCGGCCGTCCGGATGCACTGTCTCTTCGAAGGGTTGCTCGACGCACTGGCCCGTCTCGTCGTACACCCAGCCGTGGTACATGCAGCGCAAGCCGTGTTCTTCCGGTATCCCGTACGACAGGTCCACCCGCCGGTGCGCGCAGAGTCGGTCGATGAGGCCAAGGGTTCCGGATTTGTCCCGGTACAACACGAGGTCCTCGCCCATCAGGCGGACCTGCTTGGTGGGGCGTTCGTCGAGCTCGGCTGCGGCACCGATGGGGTGCCAGTAGCGTCGCATAAGCTCGCCCATGGGCGTGCCCTTGCCGACGCGTGTGAGGGTTTCGTTGTCCTTGACGTTCAGCATGCCGCCTCCATGGTGCTCGGGTCAGGCCCCACCCTCGCCGCGGGCCGGCGCTAGGTCTTCCAGGTCCGTCCACGTTTCGATGACATCGTTGATCTTGTCGGCATCTGTGCTGTAGCCGGCCTCGCCAGGGATGTACAGCTTGGGACGCTTTTGGCCGAACTTCACTCGTTCCAGTGGCACCTTGATGCCTTCGGGAGGCGCAGGGGTGCGGAACACGTTCATGGGCTCTCCGCCATCGGCCAGCACATCCATCTGCTGTCGTAGCATTTTGCGGAACATGATGATGCCCACGTCGGAAGCACCGAGCTTCTCCAGCGGGCGAGCCGCGATGGGGCCCTGCGTGATCCAGGCCATATAGTCTTGGTTGAACACCAGGTCCACGATCCACCTGCCGTTCTCGTCCTTCAACGGCACCTCGCGGTAGGGCACCACGTCCTGCCGCGGCGTGGGGGCGCCTGGGGCCCCGTGCCAGGTGTAGATCGACACGTGCAGCGTGTTCTCGTCGTCCACAGGCACGCGAAATTGCATGGTCACCGACACTTCGCTTCCCACCAAGAGGATGTTTGGAAACAGGATTGGATGCCCATGCTTCCAGTCGTCGTCCTCTTCGGTGTAACCCTCGAAGACACGGCGCTTGATGATGCCGTGTTCGAACCTGTCGAATCCAACCTTCTTGTGCTTCGGCAAATCCATCACTGCCTGCGGCCCCTTGAATCCGGCTCCCTGGTCGATGTAGCGCGCGAAGTACGTGTGCATCCATTCGACGTGGACCGGGTCGATCGAATTCTCTTGGCATTGCAGCCAGTTGCAAGGCAGGTGGGAGATGGCGATGTCGCGGACCGCATTGTCCCAGACCAGCTGCTCCCATCGTGGAAGCAGCGGCGCAGGCAGAGGGCCCATGTACGCGAAGATCAGCCCACCGAGCTCCTCAACCGGGTAGCCCGCCAGTTTGACCTTCTCCTTGAAGCGCCCGTCCGGATGCACTGTCTCCTCGAAGGGTTGCTCGACGCACTGGCCCGTCTCGTCGTACACCCAGCCGTGGTACATGCAGCGCAAGCCGTGTTCTTCCGGTATCCCGTACGACAGGTCCACTCGCCGGTGCGCGCAGAGCCGGTCGATGAGACCCAGCGTCCCGGACTTGTCCTGATAGAGCACCAGATCCTCGCCGAGCAGGCGAACCTGCTTGGTGGGACGCTCGTCGAGCTCCGCGACAGCGGCGACAGGGTGCCAATACCGCCGCATGAGCTCGCCCATGGGCGTGCCGCGCCCAACATGTGTCAGTGCATCGTTCTCGGCGGTACTTAGCATCGAGTGATCCTCCGGGCCGGAGCCCTGCGCCTTGGCGTTCGAGAAAGCGTACGAACACGCGAACAATGTGTCAACGAGCCATCGAACACTAAGGACGTTGAATCGGCGGGCGTGCCTCGGGATCGTTGGTCACCACGCGGGTGTAGTACTGCCATACGCCTCCCACGTTGGGGCGGAACCCAGGCGGCAGGACCTGGGCGAAGTGCGGCAGTTCTGGCATAGGCGTGCGGTTGGACATCTCAGCGATCAGAGCGTCCTCGATGTAGGCATGGTCCGGGCCAGCCGCGGAATAGGCGTAGTAGTTCATCTTCGCCTGCTCTTCAAGGTGAATCATGTTCATCACGGACTCTTCCAGCGAGCGGCCGACCGTCGTCGCGCCGTGCCCTCTGAGCAGCAGCGCCTTGCTGTCGCCGAGCAGCCCGGCGACCTCCATACCCTCGTCGTCTGTCTGCACGGTCTTCACATGGTTCCACATCGGCAACTCGTTCTGCACTAAATGGATACCTTCTTGGTTCATAGGGCGAAGCCGCTTGAACAGGGTGGTCGCAAGGATGATGTAATGGGGATGCACATGTACGACCGAGTTTACTTCGGGATGCGTCTTGAAGATCGAGGAGTGCATCTTGACTTCGAAGCACTGGCTCGAGCCGACTGGCCCGTCTACCTTCTCCCCTTCGAGGTTGCACACCACCATGTCCTCAGGCCGAATGCTGTGGAGCGCATCCACGCGGTAGCCCCGGCCTTTGACGATGAACTTACCCGGGTCCGTCGGAAGCCGCATGCTGGCATGCCCCAGCGATGCTCTGAAGCCTGTGGCAAGGCCAACCTCCGCGAGGACACGGTTCGCCACCGCTACCTGATACTTGACCTCATCCCATTCTCTGCTGCCCATGGCGGACCTCCTCAATCGTTCCATCGTTCCGTCGAACACAATCAGTCGTGCACGGGCACCTGGTGCGAAAGATGTATCTCTTTCCGCTCGCGCGATGATTCCAGCGCCGCCAGGCACACTTCTAGGTTCGCCTTGCCCCAGCGCCCGCTGTGCACCGGCGGAACGCCGTCCACCAGCGCGGCTCGCAGCTCCACTAGGATCCGGTCGCGTCCCGTGAAACCCTTAGGTATCGTTACCTCGCGTTTATCGTTCGGGCCGTATACCAGCAGGCCGTCCGGCGACTGGCGTATATCACCCAACTCGCAGGAGACCACCGTCAGGCCATAGAAAGGCATGTTCGGCGCCGGGCCTGAGTTGCGCCGGTTCCTCGCTCCGCCGTAACGGAACTGCTTCTTCAGCACGCGCTCGCCTTCGCGCCCGCCTGCGCCACGCAGTGCCATCCTGGCACTTGCGTACGTGGAGAGATCGACGTTGGCTCCACCCTCGCCGACGCCACCGACGAGTTCCGCGGAGTGGAAGCGATCGTAGCCGTTGTACACCGCCGTGGCCACGACGCCGTTCTCGAAGTCCAGGAACACGGTGTGGGCACCTTCGGCGGGGCGAGCCGGGTCCCAGCGCCCCGTCATCGCGCGCACGCTGCGGACCATTCCCCCAGAGATCAGGCGGATCAGGTCGAACTGGTGAGAGCCCTGGCGAAACGTGACGCCGCCGCCCAGGCTCGTATCCAGCTCCTCATCGTTACGTGGGCGGTAGATCCAGTCGTTGAAATACCAATTGTGGATCATCTTCAGCGGCCCAAGCTCGCCCGACTTCACGATTCGTCGCATCTCCTGTATAGGGGCCTCGTAGCTGAACGACTGCCCCACCATGAGGATGACGCCTCGGCGCTCGGCCGCTTCGATCATTCGGTCGGCGTCCTCGAGTCGAGTGGCGATAGGTTTTTCCGTGACCACGTGCTTGCCGCCCTCTATCAGCGCAAGAACGTGGTCGGTGTGGAAGTGCGTCGGTGTTGCCACGAACACCACATCCACGCTGGGGCTGGTCGCGATGGCATCGGCGCTGCCAAACACTTCCGCATCTGGAAAATCGGCCTTGAACCGCCCGAGAGCCTCTTCGTCGGAGTCGGCGGCGGCGGCCATGATGAAATTTGGATTGTTGACGACCGGCTGGATGAGTGCGCTGCCCGCGGTGCCCAACCCTACGATTCCGAAGCGGATGGGTGAGCCGTCTTGGATGCGCTGCGTCATGGGTAACTCCTGGGGCGGGTACCGGTGGAAGCCGAACCGTGGGGCATCCTAGCAGCGAGGCGCACCCGGCGACAACGGCAGCCCTCACGCGTGCGCTCAACGCGCGGCGAGTGCGCTTGACACGCGAGCAACCGCTGCATAACGTCCTCTCGACCGCTGACGGCACCCGGCCGGGCGCCGGCTGAAACCCTAGGAGGCCACAATGGCTATCAAGGCTCTCGACGGAGATGGTCACGTTGAGGAGTGGGAGGGGACGTTCTCCGACGACTACCTCGAGCCCGCCTTCCGCGATCGCAGGCCCATGGTTGTGGAGACCGGGGAGTTAGAGCACGACTATATCTGGGAGATCGACGGCAGCCGTGTACGTATCGGCGGCTCTCCGTCGAGCAAGGGCGGCGTTGTCTCGACCGAGTACGTCATGATGTCCGAATGGCGAGGACCACACGAGAGCGGTGAGTTCCACTCCGCCGAGGACCGCATCTCCGTCATGGAGGCCGAGGACACGTACCTCTCGGTGAACTACCCCACGCTCCTCCTCCGTTGGCCCATCGTCGGCGACCCTGCGTTGAACGCGGCGCTCACACGCTCCTACAACAACTGGGTAGCCGATGTGTCCAACCAATCGCCCGAGCGCCTCAAGTGGGTCACCGCCATCGATCCGCGCGATCCGAAGGAAGCGGCGCGCGAGATGGTGCGCACCAAGGACATGGGCTCGGTCGGCGTGATGGTGTTCGGCGACTACGGTGCCAAGGCACTTGACCATCCTGATCTGCAGCCCATCTGGGAGACCGCCAACGAGATCGACATGCCGATCAATGTGCATCCGGGCATGGGTGCGCTGGAGGCGAACCTGACCCACAAGAATATCGCCGGAGACCAGTTCATGATGTCGGTGATCCGCGGCTTCAAGACCATCACCGGCTCCGGCATCTTGGACCGGTATCCCAACGTGAAGGTGTCGTTCCTGGAGTCGGGGTGCACCTGGGTCGACTTCGCGATTAACGAGATGAACTTCTCGCTGGACAACCTCAAAGACCGCATCAGGCTCGGTGCGCTGCGGGCGGAGCACCAGGCAGCGATCGAGCGCGGCCTGCCCGACATGACGCCGGAGGAGTACATCGCAGCCGGCCGCATCTTCATCGGTTTCGAGGTCGACGACGATCTGCTTCCCTACATGGTGAACAAGTACGGCACCGACTGCTGGGTGTACGCCAGCGACATACCGCACGCCCACCGCGTGCCTCAGTCGCCGAAGTACCTGGTCAACCGCACAGACATTCCGGATGCGGACAAGAGCCGTATCCTCTATGAGGGCACCGCCCGTCTCTACGGGCTCGATGTGCCGCCCGATGCTGGCGTGAGTTAGACAAGAAGAAGAACTAAGGAGATCCCATGGCGTTGCAGGACAAGGTCATCATCGTCACCGGCGCGGCCGCGGGCCTGGGCCGCGAGTACTCGCTGCGCCTCGCCCGCGACGGGGCCAAGCTCGCCATCGCCGATGTGCGCGACTGCTCGGAAACCGCGGAGCGCGTGCAAGCAGCGGGCGGCCAGGTCATCGCCCTGCAGGTCGATGTGAGCGACGAGGACCAGACCAAACAGATGGCCAAGCGCACGTTCGACGAGTACGGGCGCATAGACGGCCTGCTGAACAACGCGGGCATGATGCGCGACCTTGCCCGCGAGTCCATCCTGGATATCGATATGGATGTGTGGGACCGCGTGTTCGCGGTGAACGCCCGTGGGACATTCCTCGGTATCAGGGCCGTCTACCCCTACATGCGCGAGCAGGGCGGTGGGACGATCGTCAACGTGTCGTCAGGGTCCACGCTGCGCATCGCTCGAGCCGCAAACGAGAATAACCCGCACTACGTGTCATCCAAGATGGCAATCACCGGCATCACGCGCGCCGTCGCCCGGGAGCTCGGTCAGCACAACATCAACGTCATCACCATCGCGCCTGGAAGCACCACATCGGATACCGACGAAGCGATCGATGTGGAAGATGCCATCTCCGAGCCTGCGGCCGCCCTTCAGCGCCGCGGCGTGCCGGGCGACCTGGCGGGCGTCATGGCGTTCCTGTTCAGCGAAGACGCGCGGTTCATCACCGGCCAGATGATCGTCGTGAACGGCGGGCGAGAGATCTGGTAGGGGCTAGCTCGCAGGCTTGAACTTCGGCAACGTGATCTCGCCGGTCACGTCGTCGAACGTCACCTCGACTGCCATGCCCACCGATAAGTGCTCGCGATCCGCCGGTACGTCTACCAAGTTCGTGGGTATGCGTGCTCCCTCCTCCAGATCCACAAGCGCCACGACGTAGGGAACGCTCTCGCGGAACGACGGGAGCGGGCCTCGCTCGACGATCGCGAACGTGTGCACCGTGCCGCGGCCGCTGGCCTGGATCCATTCGACGTCGCGCGAGAAGCACGAGGGGCAGATGTCGCGCGGGTAGAAGTAGGTGCTGTCGCACGACGTGCACCGGCGCAGCCAGAGCTCGTGAGCCTT
>Ga0315338_1003373_pt1 | contig 14032 bp, 13 predicted proteins | sample ASW8metaG_FD_204518 | JGI IMG/M metagenome (GOLD analysis project Ga0315338, IMG submission 204518) | Ammonia-oxidizing marine archaeal communities from Monterey Bay, California, United States - ASW #8 | ecosystem: Environmental > Aquatic > Marine > Coastal | place: USA: California | collected... | reverse complement strand
CTCCCAACCATGCTTTCGATAGCTTTATATGTTGCATCTACAGGACCTCCTCCTTCGGCATCAGCGTGCTTCTGTTCTCCATCAATTGATAATGTAACTTGTGCTTTAGGTTTTATGCCTGTTTCTATTCCCACCCTAAGTGAAATAAGCTTTATTCGTTCGTCAGCATTTCCTTGAATGGAGTCGCTAACTAAAGCTTGTAAATCATCATCATAAACTTCATGTTTCTTATCAGCCAACTCTTTAAATTGAGAAAAGACCGCATTCAATTCTTCTTCTTTTTCAAAACTAATACCCAATTCCTCCAGTCTTGCACGAAGAGCATTACGCCCAGAATGCTTACCCAAAACCATTCTATTCGCATTCCATCCAACATCTTCAGCGCGCATAATCTCGTAAGTTTCGCGACTTTTCAAAACACCATCTTGGTGAATGCCAGATTCATGTGCAAATGCGTTTGCTCCAACAATAGCTTTATTTGGTTGCACAGGAAAACCTGTAATGGTCGAGACGAGTCGAGAGCAATGCACAATCTGTCTTGTGTCTAATTTGGTATCGCAAGTGAATACATCCTTCCTAGTCCTTACTGTCATAACTACTTCTTCAAGAGCCGCATTACCAGCGCGTTCTCCTAAACCATTTATCGTACATTCAACTTGTCTCGCGCCATTCAAAACAGCTGCCAAAGAATTACCTACCGCAAGTCCAAGGTCATTATGACAATGCACTGAAAATACGGCTTTGTCAGAATTTGGTATGTTCTCAATCAGATTTCCTACTAATTCTCCAAAATATTGCGGTAAGTTATACCCGACTGTATCTGGTATATTGATAGTTGTTGCGCCCGCGTTAATTACTGCCTCAATAACACGACATAAAAAATCGAATTCTGAACGTCCCGCATCTTCAGGAGAAAATTCAATATTATCTGTATATTTTCCTGCTCTTTTAACTGCCTTAACCGCATTTTCAATAACTTGTTCTGGATTCATACGTAATTTTTCACGCATATGTATTGGCGACGTAGCAAGAAAAGTATGGATACGAAAAGATTTCGCCGGCTTTAGTGCTTCTGCAGCACAATCTATGTCTTTGTTTAACGCTCTCGCTAGACCACAGACAGTGCTCTTTGTAATTAATTCAGATACTGACTTAACAGCTTCAAAATCTCCAGGACTTGCAATTGGAAAACCCGCTTCAATAATATCAACATGCATTTTTTCTAATGCCTTCGCGATACGAAGTTTTTCATCTTTTGTCATTGAAGCGCCCGGACTTTGTTCCCCATCACGCAAAGTCGTATCAAAGATAATTAACTTATCTTGCATCTTTTCTTGCTGCCCGATGACGGCGTAATAAAATTAGTGTAAAAATTGGCCCAGAAACCACATATATTGCTGCCAAAAGAAACAAAATTGATGCTGGCTCTATTGCAACCAAAACAAATATGGGAACTATAATAAGAAAAGCCACAAAGGGAATACGATTCTTAAGATCAAATTCTTTAAAGCTGTGATATCGAATATTGCTGACCATTAATAACCCCACAATAACTGTTACTAGGAAACACATAAATTCAATCGTTTTGCCATCAATTAAGCCGTAACTGCTTCCAAACCAAACTAATGCTCCTAATACTGCTGCCGCACCAGGACTTGGCAACCCTTGAAAAAAACGTCTATCAATACTTGTTGCTTGGGTATTAAAACGCGCTAATCTTAACGATGCACAGACCGTATATACAAAAGCAGCTAACCAACCTAATTTGCCCATCCCAAATAAGGCCCACTGGTACATTACTAATGATGGGGCCAAGCCAAATGAAATCATATCCGACAAACTATCATATTGCATTCCAAATGCACTTTGAGTATTTGTTAGTCGAGCAATTCGGCCATCCATACCATCAAGTATTATTGCAACAAAAATTGCAATAGCGGCAGACTCGAACTGTTGATTCATTGCCGCAACAATCGAATAAAAACCAGAAAATAATGCCCCTGTTGTTAGCAAATTAGGTAACAAATAAATGCCACGTCTAAGTTTCGTCACTATCCTTAACACCACTCTATCAAAAATATTGTATAAGGAAGTTTACCCTTGATAGTTATTAACTTAAACAGGGAAAGAAAAAAACTTAATTATTACAACTGGTCTTTTATAGAACTCTGTGGTTCTGAATGTATTAATTCGGCTAATATGGTACTACCTGAATCCACAAATTGCCCAACCTCAACAAAAACTTTAGATTCAATTGGTAAAAAGAGATCAATCACACCACCAAAACAGAGGTAGCCGCAACGTTGTCCTTGCCCAATTCGTTCGCCAGAATTTAAATAGATATGAGACTTGTGCATGATATTTCTGAACCTGATTGCAGTAACAATATTGTCACCTTCATCAGATTGAACATGAAAATCGAGATGTCTATGTGATTCCTTTTTAGAAGGGGCATTATACCATTGCTCAATAACCTTACCTTCAATAGGGCTACGCAATGAATAAATATCGGTAATACGCATTACAATTCGAATACGTATAGCATCAATATCCAAACGAATTTCTTTTGCTTTGCTAACTTTTGTTACAACCCCATGCACCGGACTAACAACAGCTAGTGGTTGTGATGGTATTTCGCGATGAGGATCTCGAAAAAGATAAATAGCAATTAATAATATAGCTAAAAATAATGAAAATAATAAAATGGTAGAGAAAAATTTTGCGAAGAAAACAATACAAAAAATAATAATTAATATTAACCAGGTTTCTCTTGCTATAAAAGGATAATAATTACTTGGCATTTAATGTTAAACTCAAAAAAATATTTTCTTAAGAAATCTATAATTCTCTATTAATTCTTTTTCTCATCTACTAACTTATTTTCTCCAATCCATGGCATCATAGATCGTAATTTTTCTCCAATAATTTCTATCCCATGCTGACGACTTGTGCTTCTTTTTTCCTCCATCACTGGAGCACCATTTTTGTATTCCGAAATAAATTCCCTTGCAAATTCGCCACTTTGAATTTCGGCTAAAATTTCTTTCATAACACGTTTCGTATCTTCAGTAATAACCCGAGGCCCGCGTGTAAAATCTCCATACTCAGCAGTGTTTGAAATAGAATAACGCATGTTAGCTATACCGCCTTCATAAATTAAATCAACAATCAACTTTGTCTCGTGCAAACATTCAAAATATGCCATCTCGGGTGCGTAACCTGCTTCCACTAAAGTTTCAAAACCAGCCTGTATAAGAGACGTTATTCCTCCACAAAGTACTGTTTGTTCGCCAAATAAATCTGTTTCCGTCTCTTCTTTGAATGTAGTTTCTATAATTGCTGCACGTCCGCCTCCGTTAGCCGAGGCATAAGATAGAGAAAGTTCTTTAGCATGGCCAGAAGCATCTTGAAATATAGCAATCAATGATGGAACTCCGCCGCCACTTACATAAGTAGCGCGTACTAAATGCCCCGGACCTTTTGGAGCAACCATTATTACATCAAGATCATTGCGAGGAATAATTTGTTTAAAATGAATATTAAAACCATGCGCAAAAGCAAGTGTTGCGCCATTTTTTATATTTGGCTCAATCTCATTTTTATATAAAACAGATTGGTGTTCATCAGGTGCTAATAACATAATTACATCAGCAGAAGAAACGGCTTCTGGAATTGATTTAACTTCCAGCCCAGCAGATTTTGCTTTTTCAATAGACGATGAACCCTCACGTAAACCAACACATACATCAATACCAGAATCATTAAGATTGTTTGCATGTGCATGGCCCTGAGAACCATATCCAATTACCGCTACTTGTTTGCCTTTTATAATTGCTAAATCGGCATCTTTATCATAATAAATATTCATAGAACTTCTCTCATTAAAAATATGGGTTAAGATTGTATCGCTTTATCACTAAGTGATATTGCTGATGCGCCAGAACGAACAACTTCAAGTATTAGACGATCATCTAATGTGGTTATAAAAGCATCTATTTTCTCGCATGTATCCGTAATCTCGATTGTATATAAATTATCATTTACATTAACAATACGACCATAAAAGGTATCAACTATGCGTTTTATAGCATCATGATCTTCTTTAGCTTCTGCAACTAATTTAATTAACAATAATTCTCTTTCAATATGCTCATATTCATTAAGATCAACCACCTTAATAACATCAACCAATTTATTTAATTGTTTTGTTATCTGTTCAACAATAGCATCTGAACCAGTCGTTACCAAAGTTAATCTTGACATTGTTGGATCTTCTGTCGGAGCAACTGACAATGATTCAATATTAAAAGCACGGGCCGAAAACAAACCTGATACCCTCGATAAAGACCCCGCTTCATTTTCTAGAAGCAATGAGATAATATGCTTCATCGCTAAGCAAGTTCCCTTTCAGATGACAAATGCATTTCATGATGTCCTTTACCTGATGCGATCATTGGGTAAACATTTTCAGTCTGGTCCGTAATAAAATCCATTATCACGGTTTTATCCTTCATAGATAGAGCTTCTTTCAAAGCGTTTTCAACGTCGCCACTCTTTTCGATTCTAATACCTGCATGGCCATAGCTTTCAGCTATTTTTACAAAATCAGGTAAAGCCTCCATATACGAATGCGAATAACGCCCAGAATAAAAAAACTCTTGCCATTGACGAACCATACCCATGTAACGATTATTTAAATTTATAATTTTTATTGGTGTTCCATACTGTAGACAGGTTGATAACTCTTGTATACACATTACAAGACTTGCTTCTCCAGTAATGCATGCCACCGTCTCATTTGGAAAAGCCAATTTAACGCCCATCGCAGATGGAAGCCCAAAACCCATAGTCCCTAAGCCGCCAGAATTAATCCAACGTCTAGGTTTATCAAACTTGTAAAACTGTGCGGCCCACATCTGATGCTGACCAACGTCCGAAGTAATATAAGCATTGCCATTTGTTAATTCCCATAATTTCTCAACAACATACTGTGGCTTAATAATAGATGATGTTCGATCATACTTAAGGCAGTCAATTGATGACCACTCACGAATCTGTTTCCACCATAATTCAAGTTCATTTCTATTTTCATCAAGTTTATTTTTTGCGCTGTTTAAAATTTTATTTAGATCTTTTAAAACGTGTTTTACATCGCCAACGATTGGGATATCAACAGGAACATTTTTTGCAATAGATGATGGGTCAACATCAATATGAATAATTTTTGCGTACGGACAAAACTTCTCGAGATCACCAGTTACACGATCATCAAATCGAGCACCAATTGCAACTAATACATCACAATTATGCATGGCCATATTAGCTTCATAAGTACCGTGCATGCCAAGCATACCAATGAATTGTTGATCGGTCGCCGGATAAGCACCAAGACCCATCAGAGTATTTGTTATTGGATAATTTAATATGCGAGCAAATTCGGTAAGCTCTTTACTTGCTTCGCTAAGAATTACGCCGCCACCAGAATAAATCATAGGTTTCTTTGCTGACAAAATTAATTTTGAGGCCCTTTTTATTTGGCCCGGATGTCCTTTAATGACAGGAGAATAAGAACGCATGTTGATATTTTCAGGATATTCATATTCGCATGAATCAGCCGTGACATCTTTTGGTATATCAACAACAACTGGTCCTGGCCGCCCGCTAGTAGCAATATAAAAAGCTTTCTTTATGATTGTGGCTAATTCCTTAACATCATTAACTAGAAAATTATGCTTCACACATGGGCGAGTAATACCAATAGAATCCACTTCCTGGAATGCGTCATTTCCGATCATTTTTCGGGGGACTTGGCCGGTGAACACGACCAATGGAATGGAATCCATATGAGCTGTTGCAATACCTGTTATTGCGTTTGTAGCGCCTGGGCCTGATGTAACCAAGACAACACCAGGTTTCCCGGTCGCTCGTGCATAACCATCTGCAGCATGTGTCGCCCCTTGTTCGTGACGCACCAAAATATGTTCTACATCATTCTGCTTATAGAGGGCATCATATATATGAAGTACAGCGCCGCCAGGATAACCAAACAAATGTTTGACTCCCTCGTCTTTCAATGCACGGCAGAAAATTTCTGCTCCTCGTAAAATTTCTTTCTTTTCTGGCACTAATATCCAACCAATTATTATGTTAAAAATTATAAATATACATTAATTTTGACGAAAACGCGGGAAGTTACTGAGATTCTGAGGTCAGGTCAAGTTATGTTATGATATATATCAGGTTATCCCTTAGAATCAAATGACAAAATAATCACAATCTTCTTAAAATATTGAGCCTACCTAACCAAAGTAACCCGACAGACCTATACCGCTTATAGTCCCGTGTCTGATAAAATTCATTATATCACTACAATTTGGGAATTTTATTTCTTACTGTCAATATAAATAATTCTACATATGAAGCTATCACAATTATTAATATCTACATTAAGAGAGGCACCAGCTGATGCTGAGATAGTTAGTCATAAGCTCATGTTGCGAGCAGGAATGATTCGGCAGTTAGCAGCTGGTATATACACATGGCTGCCGCTTGGATTTCGTATATTAAAGAAAGTTGAAACTATTATCCGTGAGGAAATGAATTATGTTGGTGCCCAAGAAATATTAATGCCGGCAGTTCAACCAGCCGAACTTTGGCATGAATCCAAACGGTGGGAACACTATGGCCCAGAATTACTCCGAATTAATGACCGTCATGAACGTGAGTTCTGTTTTGGACCAACTCACGAAGAAGTCATTACAGATTTAGTAAGACGTGAGATTCGAAGCTACAAGCAACTACCTGTCAATTTTTACCAAATTCAAACAAAATTTAGAGATGAAATACGCCCACGCTTTGGGATTATGCGTTCCCGCGAATTCTTGATGAAAGATGCCTATTCCTTCCATTTAAGCGACGAATCATTGCAAGAAACTTATCAACAAATGCATAAAACATATTCAAAAATTTTTACTCGTCTCGGTCTTCAATTTCGCGCCGTAATTGCTGATTCTGGGAATATTGGTGGTAACAAATCTCATGAATTTCATGTATTGGCAGAATCAGGAGAAGACCAAATTGTATTTTCTGAAAATGGTGAATATGCAGCTAATTTAGAACAAGCTGAAGCATTAGTCTCACAAGAATCAAGACCAGAACCGTCTAAAAAAATTAAAACTGTTGATACTCCGAACCAAAAAACCATTGAAGAAATCAGTAAATTTTTAAACATCAATACTAACCAATGTTTAAAAACATTAATTATTAAATCTGAAGATGATGGATTAATTGCTCTGGTATTGAGAGGCGACCATGAATTAAATCGCGCGAAAACTGAAAAACTAAGCGGAGTTATGAAGCCACTTACATTTGCGAACAATGACGAAATTATGTCTACTATCGGTTGTGATGCTGGTTCAATTGGGCCTATTGATATCTCTATTCCTATTTACATTGATCATAAAGTAAAGAATATGAGTGATTTTGTTTGTGGTGCTAATGCTAATGGTAAACACTTAACGGGTGTTAATTGGGAACGTGATTTACCACTTCCTATAACCGTCGACATCCGAAATGTTTGCGAAGGAGATTTGGCAAAAGATGGTTCAGGTAAACTAGAATTTGCTCGCGGTATTGAAGTTGGTCACATCTTTCAGCTTGGCACAAAGTATAGTTCAAGCATGAAAACAACGTGTCTTGATCAAACAGGAAAAATGGTTACTTTAACAATGGGCTGCTATGGCATCGGCGTTTCACGAATCGTTGCCGCTGCAATTGAACAAAACCATGACGAAAAAGGTATTATTTGGCCAAGCTCTATAGCCCCCTTCCAGTTGGCACTAATACCTATTAATATGCATAAATCAATACGTTTGCGTGAAGCAGTAATGTCATTCTATGATGAATTGGTTGCAAACAATATAGATGTACTACTCGATGATCGACAAGAACGGCCCGGGGTAATGTTTTCTGATATCGAATTAATCGGCATCCCCCATCGCTTTGTCTTCAGTGAAAAGGGTCTGGATGCAGGTGAAATTGAATATAAAGCAAGACGAGATACTGAAAATAAAAATATCCAAATTAAAAAAGCAGTTGCATTCATAAAAGAAAAAACAAACTATAATTAATGTATAGAAAAATCAGAAAACTCTAAGTATTCTGCGCTGATACATTCAACATTAATAACTCTTGCTATGCTTGGGCCATGTGTCAACCACTTATGTAGTTGATCAAGCAAATATTGCTCGCCGCAGGCATATACCTCAACTCTACCATCATCAAGATTTCTAGCCCATCCTTTAATACCGAGTAATTTAGATTGTTGGCTTGTTGACATTCGAAATCCAACTCCTTGGACTCTACCGCTAATAAGACAATGGATTGCTTTTTTTCCCATTATTATTTTCTATGATATCTATTTACTTTAAGTGTGATTGTCATGTACTAAATGAAATGAAGATAAACAAAAAGTAATATGGGCACCAAACAAAATAATTACCCAAGAAATATAAATCCATATAAAAAAAAGCGGGATAATTGCTAATGCGCCATAAATATTTTCATAACTCGGCATTTCTTTAATATAAATACCAAAACCATACTTTGCTAACTCAAATAATATTGCACAAATAATTCCCGCTATTGCTGCATGCCTTTTATATACATAACAATTAGGAACAAGTATATACAATAAAATAAATGTAATAGATGTAGTTAAAAATGGAAGCCAACTTAGTAGGTGTGTTCTAATGTTAAATGCAGTATCAACATCTGCGATGACTGGTATGGAAAGTAAATATGATGTTGACGCAAGACCTATGCCGATTAACAATGGTCCTATGACAAGTAGTGAAAAATAAATAAATATACGCTTAATTAAATTACGCGTTTTTTTGATTCGCCATATACTATTAAAGGCATTATCAATTGTTGCAAGTAACATTAAGGCAATTAAAACGAGAATAATGCTACCACCTATTGTGAGTTGTGATGCTTTCGCGGAAAATATGTGCATGTACTGCTGTATAATTTGACCAAATTCAGGTACAAAATTAGTAAAAATAAAATCCTGAATTAAAGTTGAAAATTCCTGTAGCGCTGAAATTTTACCAAAAAACCCAAGCATAACAGTTAACAAAGGTACAAGTGAAAGTAAGGATGTAAAAGCGAGTGATGATGCGACTTGCATTCCCTTTGATAGATAAAAATGATGAAGAATATAAAATGTTCTTATAAAAAAAATTTGAAAAAACTTAACAAATTTGTCCGTATTATTTTCAATATGACCTATCATAATTGAAGAGTATAATCTAAGAAGTAGCGATTGGATAATGGAGTAGATATGAAAGCAAAAATTTTTCATAACCCACGATGTTCTAAATCAAGACAAACTCTTGCCTTGCTTTTAGATAATAATATCGAGATTGAAGTAATAAACTATCTAAAAACACCTCCCAATCATAAAACATTACAAAATATTCTAAAAATGCTTGGCATGGACCCAATAGACTTGATACGTAAGGGAGAAGCGCTATACGAAGAACTCGATATCGATAATCACGCCGATAACGCACAGACTCTAATAAATATTATGATAAAAAACCCTATATTGATAGAACGTCCCATTGTCGTAGCTAACAATAAAGCGGTGATTGGACGACCTCCAGAATTAGTACTAGATATAATCTAAAATGACCGAAATTCTCATTCTTTACTATAGCCGTGGGGGCAGTGTTGCCGAAATGGCGCAATACATTTCCAGAGGAGTCGAATCTGTCGAGAACTGTGAAGCCAATTTACGAACAGTACCCTCAATTTCAGCGACTCCGGAAAGTACTCAATCAGATATTCCTGATAGTGGCCCGCCTTTTGCAACATATAGTGATTTGATTAAATGTGACGGTCTTGCATTAGGAAGCCCAACCAGATTTGGAAATATGGCTGCCCCAATAAAATATTTTATTGATTCAACATCTGATATTTGGATTTCGGGTGGTCTTGTCGGAAAACCGGCAATGGTATTTAGTTCAACCGGAAGTTTGCATGGTGGGCAGGAAACGACTTTGCTGTCGATGATGTTACCGTTAATTCATCATGGAATGCTGTTAGTTGGTATTCCTTATACCGAGCCAGGCTTATTTGCAAAAGAAGGTGGCGGTACTCCGTATGGAGCAACTCATGTAGCTGGAGATAAAAATGAATTCCCTGTTAGTAAAAACGAAAAGGAATTGTGTTTAGCTGCCGGAAAACGATTAGCTAAAATCGCAAAAAAACTAAAAATTAACTAATTAATTTTTTAATAAAAGGTATTGTTACTTTTCGTTTTGCGGCCAGTGATGAACGATCGATTTCATCAAGAATTTCTATTAATGAATTTAAATCTCTATTAGAACGGCGTATTAGAAATTCAGCTACATCATTGCCTAATTGAAATGAACGCTCCGCTGCTTTTTTCCTTAGTATTTCTATTTTTAACTCATCATTTGGTAATTTAATTTTATATACCTGCCCCCAAACCAATCTAGATTTGAGATCATTCAGTTCGATATTTATATTTTTTGCTGAAACAGCAGAACTTATTATTATTGAATTATGGTTATCTCGTATTTCGTTAAAAAGCAAAGTTAGACGTTGTTGCCATTCTATGCTGTCAGAAATATATTCAAGATCATCTACGCAAACTAGATCTAATTCTCCTAAACCGTCTAGCATTTCAGGACTAAAATCCTTGTATTGTTTAAGCGGAATATATGTAACATGGTAGTTGATTTCATTTGCTTTTTTACATGCCGCCTGTAATAGATGAGTTTTCCCCGTTCCTGTTGGTCCCCACATATAAAGAGAGTCACTCTTTTCTTTTTCAATAATTGTATTTAAAGAATATATTAATGCCTGATTCTCGCCTTCAACAAATGAGGTGAAATCTCTTTTTTTAAAACTACCAAATTCAAAGGGTATTTGAGAGAAAGATGTGGACTCTATCTTCATGACGCATAGAGACTACTATTTAAATATTGCTGATGGAAATATTTTATGAGAACTGATTTTGCAGCTACAAGAACTCCCCCAATTAAAAAAGGAGTTAATATTTGAGATAGTATATAAATAAAATAACCACATGTTGCGGTGATTATCAAAAAAAATAGTTTCTGGGTATCAGTCATTTGCTTTCTCATTATGGTAACAAGCGATATTCTATTCTGTCGCCTCTCTCGGCTGACTCTAGTATTTTGTCAAGAGCAATCTCCTGATATATTCCATCGGAACCTCGGTCACTGGTTAACTCAAACACGACATAAGTTGATGAAACTCGTTTGACGTTTACTGTGAATACAGATTGTAACGACTTTAGGTATGAAAAAGTTTGAGCATATTTATCAAGACTATCAATATCATTAACTAATAATTCAATTGCTTCAGTATTCTTTTCTCCTGTATTTGTATAGTGTGATACTAGCTTGTCTACAAGCTCATCAATTCCTTCTTCTAAAACAATATCAGCAATATCACTCTGACTTGTCCAATTTATCATCTGTTCATCAAAATAAACCGACCACTTTGATTGCCACAATATTGGCAATATCTGTATAAATTTACCTGTTAATACAGCATTAGATTGGTAGCGCTTAGACGCTTTTAATATAGGTTCGGTAAAACCACCCCATACATCTGTAACCGAGATTTGAGAATTATCCTGAAGGTCAAGTAACGGGAATAACAATCTAACACCCCTAGCTGCTGCTCGATTTTCTAAAATATTTAAATATTCAGAACTCTCTTCTAAATTTACAAAAAATCGATTTTCATCTTTCTGATAAACTATCCAAACAAGAATAGATGGACGTTCCTTCCCCCAAATTGTCACACCATAAGTCTTCAGTGCTTCATTTAAAGCATTCTCATCAAATTGAACCCATAGTTCAGAAGTCGCCTCTTTTTGGCCCCATTTATTAGTAGTTTGATGGTATCGATATTGTTGAACAAATCGCTCCGAGCGCTCAAATAGTAAGCTAGCGCTCATACTTTTCTTGATATTTCTATCGCCAGTGACTTTCACTAGAACTTTTCCTAATGCTTGTTTTAAAGCAATGCGACGTTTCAATACTGATTCATCACTAACAGAAATTGTTGCCTGATAAAGCCCAGATACTTTTACTGCATGAACTGGTTGAGAAATGAGCGCTAAAAAGTATATAAGATATAATATTCCAGATTTCATAAAGAATACGCTATTCAAGACTTGCCATTAAGTCAAGGATTGCGGTTAATAACTGACACCGATACCATACGCATATGGATAACCGTGCAGATAAGAAAACCAGTTACCAGGATGCTGGGGTTGATATTGAAAAAGGGAATGAACTGGTTCGGCGATTGAAAAAGACTATCGATAATACTCATAGAAAAGGAGTAATTGGTGGACTTGGTGGTTTCGGAGGATTATTCGATCTTGGCTCACTAAAATATAAACAACCCATACTAGTATCAGGAACAGATGGCGTAGGAACAAAAATTAAACTTGCCATTGAAAACAATATGCATGACACAATCGGCATTGATCTTGTTGCCATGTGTGTAAACGATATAATCGTACAAGGTGCGAAACCATTATTTTTTCTCGACTACTTTGCCTGCTCTAAACTTGATATTAATATTACCGAGACTGTCATTAACGGTATCGGGGTGGGCTGTTCGCTAGCAGAATGTAGTTTGATTGGTGGTGAAACCGCAGAAATGCCTGGAATGTATAAAGAACAAGATTATGACTTAGCTGGCTTTTGTGTTGGTGTGGTTGAAAAAAATGAAATGATAACAGGGAAAAATGTAGTGGTGGGGGATATTCTAATTGCAATAGCCTCAAGCGGTTGTCATTCAAATGGCTATTCTCTGATAAGAAAGATTCTCAATGATACTAATGCTGACCTATCTCAAGTTATAGATGGAGAAAAATTATTGGATCATTTACTTACTCCAACTCGTATTTATGTAAAACAAATCCTAAATCTAATGCAACACATTTCAATTAAATCTCTAGCACATATAACTGGAGGTGGTTTGGTTGAGAATTTACCAAGAGTAATACCAAAGGACTTATCTGTTATAATAAATACTGATACATGGAACCTTCCGCCCATTTTTGCTTGGTTGAGTGAGCAAGGCAAAATTAATTCAGATGAAATGTTTAAAACGTTTAATTGTGGTATTGGATTAGTACTGTGTGTTGAGCGTAATAATGCAGATAAAACTATTAATTATCTGAATGATAATGGTGAAACTGCCTGGGTAATTGGTAGTATAATTAAAAATAATGGGGGCACAAAAGTACAGATTAAATGACTAAAAAATAAATTATATGATATTAAAAATTATTTCTTAATTTCCCAAATTTGCCAAATACTTGCTCGTGATGTCCAATCATTAATATTAATTTTTAAAATCCATTCTGGCAGTGCCTGACATATCAAATGATTCGAAATACCATTACTAGCAAGTGCTGATGCTCTGCCCTTTTTTCTTGCAGCATAAAATAACTGCTTATCCGGAAATTTAATTATTTTATCAAGAATCTCAGATTCACTATTAATCGATATTATGGGTATATCATTTGTATTATAGAAATCTAATTCCAATTCTCCCGTAGCTGAACCAGAACCATCCTGATCATAAACAAGTAATATAGAATCGCTGGAAATGTATTTTGTAAAACAGTTCTGCCAAAGAGCAACCTCTTTACTTGCAGGTAAAGTAATAGTTAGCAATACTAATACGAGATTGATTAACAATGATGTATAGAGAATAAATTTCCATAAATATTTAAATACATTTTCATTTAAGAATTCAAAACGTTTCACTAGATAATCAATGGATATAGCAAACATGACCGGAATAAAAGGTATGACGGGAAATAAATATCTCATCTCTTTATGCCCAAAATAATGATGAAATATAATAAAAGGAATGGTCACCCATGTTATTAAATGACTTGGAAACAATACCCAAAAAATAATAATAACGACGGGGATAAAAAAAG
>Ga0315338_1003372_pt1 | contig 14034 bp, 11 predicted proteins | sample ASW8metaG_FD_204518 | JGI IMG/M metagenome (GOLD analysis project Ga0315338, IMG submission 204518) | Ammonia-oxidizing marine archaeal communities from Monterey Bay, California, United States - ASW #8 | ecosystem: Environmental > Aquatic > Marine > Coastal | place: USA: California | collected... | reverse complement strand
GGGTGTAAACGATGCGAGCTCTGAGCTGAACTTCATTACGGAGGGTTTCTTCCTCCAATTCTTTGTCGCCTTCGAAGGCAATCCGGTTGATGATCGGATTCTCGACGACACGGACGAACAGTACGTCCCCTTCGCGCCGCAAGGTAACGTCGGCAAACAATCCAGTCGAATACAGGCCTTTCAGCGACTCGTTGACCCGTTCGGGATCGAGCGGGTCGCCTTCCTTAATAAGCATGTACGACCGTACCGTTTCCGGTTCGATACGCTGTGTCCCCTCAACCACGATCTCCGCAACAACGGGAGATCCAGGACGGATCGGTGAGGAACGCCGTGGGATCGGCGCCACAGGGCCGCTGCGCGGGGACGGCGGAACAATGGTCGGTCCCGTTTGGGCTTGCGCGGGCATCCAAAGCAGAAGGGCGCTCAGTAGCAGCGCCCAAACCGCAGATATCCGCACGACAATTGTCAAAAGGGACCCCTCACAACTCGCTTTTATAGAAGTAAACGAGATTGGAACACTAAAAACAAATATTCAAAATGTCATTAGCAAATACAAATACCATGAGACTCAATACCAGGACCAGCCCAATTCTAAAGCTATATTCTTGAATTTTTTCGCTAAGCGGCCGTCCAAGCACCCCCTCGAAGGCGAAAAACAACAGGTGACCGCCGTCAAGAACGGGGATCGGAAACAGGTTGATCAAGCCAAGGTTGATCGACAAAAGCGCCATAAACGAGACTGTTTCCACGAAACCGATATTCCAAACCGCGTTGGACATTTGGGCAATTTTAATCGGTCCGCCCAATTCGTCCGACGATCGGCTGCCAACGATCATTTCCGATACGGCCTGTAACGTACCGACTATAATTACCCAGGTTTCTTCAAGGGATTGCCAGACCGCATTCAACGGATCCAGCTTTCGAACAGCGCGGAACTCGCTTCTAACGGACCTCACGCCCAACGAACCGTACTTCACGACGCCACAGTTATGGTCTTTGCCCTCCCGCAACGCTGGCGTTACGCTTAGCGAAACCTTTTCGCCCGCGCGGTCCAAGATAAACGCCAAAGGCCTTCCCGGGCTCTTACTGACAATCTTCTGGACGTCGCTGAAATCCCTCGTGACAATCCCGTTTATCGTAATAATGCTATCGTTCGCCAAGATTCCCGCTTTTTCGGCCGCCCCCCCTGGAACGATCTCGCCAACTTTGGCGGGCGCGGCGCGCGACACGCCAAGCAAACCGATGCGCACTAGATTGCCAACCGAATCAGATGTCTCGAAAAGCTTCGGCGTTACAGTCAGTTCCACTTCTTCGCCGTCACGCATGACAGCAATTTGCATCGTCTTTTCAGGATTCATCCTTACGATCTGTTGAACTTCTTCAAATCGCTCGATCTCCGTCGATCCCAATCGGACAATCTGGTCTCCGGGCAGAAGGCCTGCCTCTTCCGCTGCGCTACCTTCAATCACCTTGTTGAAGGTCGCGGGCGTAAACGGTTGTCCTTGAATGGCAAACAAGCATCCAAGCACCAAAATGGCGAAGATGAAATTGGCGGCTGGCCCGCCGAAGACGATCGCCGCGCGTTGGCCAAGTGTTTTGTACTTGAAGGAAACCTTCCGCTCCGCAGGTGTCAACGGGCGCGGCAGCCCGCTTTCCCCGCTCATTTCACCTTCACCGAACATCTTGACGTAACCGCCCAGCGGTATCGCGCTGATTTTCCAGCGGGTGTCCGCGTTGTCGGTCCAGCCAACAATCTCCGGCCCGAAACCTATCGAAAAGACTTCAATGCGCACACCACAACGGCGGGCGATCCAGTAATGTCCAAGCTCGTGGACGAATACCAGGACGGTCAGAACAACAAGAAACCGAACTACGGGATACCAGTAGTCTAAAAATAATTCCACGGTTGTACCGTTTGCTAGTTGGATGTCCGCGCAGCGAGGTGGTCGGATGCGATCCGCCGCGCTTCGGTGTCATAGGTCCGCACATCGTCGAGCGAATTCATGGCGCCATGCGAAAACCCTATCAACACATCCTCCACAATCGCCGCGATTTCAAGGAAGCCGATCCTGCCGGCAAGGAAACCCTCGACGGCGATCTCGTTCGCCGCGTTCAGAACAGTTGGGGCGCTGCCGCCATTCTTCAAGACCTCGCGCGCCAGACGAAGTGCCGGAAACCGTTCCGTGTCAGGCGCTTCAAACGTAAGTTTGCCCATAGCAGCGAGATCGAGCCGTTCCTGCGGTGCCTTCATGCGGGTTGGCCAGGCCAACGCATACGCGATCGGAGTACGCATATCCGGCGTTCCCAACTGCGCCAAAACAGAGCCGTCGACATAAGCGACCATGCTATGGACAACCGATTGCGGATGAACCAGCACGTCAATGCGCTCTCCGGGGATATCGAACAAATGATGCGCTTCTATGATTTCCAGCCCCTTGTTCATCATCGTTGCGGAGTCGACGGAAATCTTGGCGCCCATGTCCCAATTCGGGTGCGCGACTGCTTGCGCCGGGGTCACCGAGCGCATCGCTTCTCTATCAAACGAGCGGAACGGCCCACCCGACGCAGTTAGGATGAGCTTATCGACCGACTCTCGCCGATCGAAATCGAACACCTGAAAAATCGCGTTGTGTTCGGAATCCACAGGCAGAAGAACTGCGTTATTGCGGCTTATCTCGTCGACCATCAAGGACCCGGCGCAGACGAGGCATTCCTTGTTCGCCAACCCGACCATTGCGCCACGGTTGACTGCCGCCAAGGTCGGCCCGAGGCCTGCGGCACCTACAATGGCAGCCATGACGAAATCCGCCGGCCGCCGCGCCGCGGAGACGATTGCCTCTTCGCCGGCGCCAATTTCTATCCCCGTTCCCGACAGCGCTGCCTTAAGGGCGCGATACTGGTCTTCATCGCTGATCGCAACGTAGCGCGGTTTCAACTTCTTCGCCTGTTCGGCTAGCCGGTCGACGTTGCGGCGCGCCGTCAACGCTTCGACAACGTAACCTTCCGGATTGCGTTCGATGAGATCGATCGTGCTGCAGCCTACCGAGCCTGTCGAACCCAGAATCGTAACAGATCGCGCCGCCGTCGTGGCGTCTTGCACCGTTACTGCCATTCGAGCGGACTCCCACCTGCAACCCATGTCATAAGAGCCGTCACTGGGGCTACCGTCAAGAACCCATCCAGCCTATCCAAAACACCGCCATGCCCCGGTATTAATTTGCCTGAATCCTTAACGCCGACATACCGTTTGACCCCAGACTCGATCAAATCGCCAATTTGCGCCACGACCGCGAGAGTGCCGCTCGCCAACGCAACCAAGACGTATTCGCCGCCGCCCGTAGCGGTGAGGGCAACCACGCCAGCCAGCGCTGCGCTAACCACGCCGCCGGCCAGTCCGGACCAGGTTTTCGCGGGGCTCACCCGCGGCGCGAGTTTCGGGCCACCGATTCCGCGGCCCCCAAAATAGGCGCCGACATCGGTCGCGATCACCACCGCAACCATCCAAAAGAACACGGCAATGCCACCTTCCTCCGCCAAACGCAGCCACACGATGGCAAGCAAGGCCAGTGAAATGTATGCGACCCCTGCCGATATAAGATACGGGGCGACTGTTGCGCTAATTCGAGATATCAGGATCGCCAACACCGTACCGGCGACAGCGCAGGCAAAACTCTCACGCACCAACCCCGCAAATGACAGAGCCGCTACCGTCAGCATAACTGCGACTACGATGAAACAAAGTGTCGTTCCCGCTCGGCACAGGTTGGAAAGTTCCCGCCCCATCGCCACCGCGACACACGCAACCAGGCCCCCGAAGTACCAGCCCCCGAACCAGATGGCGGCGACCGCCAACGGCAGGATAACCACCGTCGACAAGACCCTCAGTGTCAATTCGGAAAGTTCAGGCCGGGCCAACGGCTGCGCCATAGCGTCGCTCTCGGCTGTTGAATTCCGAGATGGCGCGACGCAGATCTTCCTTTGAGAAATCGGGCCAGAGTGTTTCCAGAAAAATGAACTCGGTATAGGCAACCTGCCAAAGCAGGAAATTGCTGATGCGCTGCTCGCCGCTTGTCCTGATCAGCAGGTCCGGGTCGGGAATATCGGCCGTCAGCAGATAACGGCGGACCGTCGAATCGTCGATGTCCGCGGGGTCGAGACGATTGTCGGCGGCATCCCGGGCGATAGCTTGTACCGCGGCCACAATTTCCTGCCGTCCGCCATAGCTCAGCGCCAAAACGAGCGTAAGCCCGGTATTCCCCGCCGTCGTCCGCTCCGCCTCTTCGATGAGGCCGATGATGTCCGACTCGAACCGGCTGCGGTCGCCGATCATCAGCAACCGTACATTCTTGCCATGCAGTTCAGCGATTTCCGAACGAAGATAGAGCCTCAGAAGGCCCATCAAATCGCCAATTTCCTGTTTGGGCCGGTTCCAGTTCTCGGAGGAAAAGCCGAAGAGTGTAAGGTAGGAGACGCCGTACTCACCCGCCGCCTCGACGGTGCGTCGAACGGCTTCAGCGCCGTTTTTGTGGCCTATCGCTCGCGGCATGCCGCGCGACTTCGCCCACCTGCCGTTGCCATCCATAATGATCGCAACGTGCACCGGTGGGTTCATGTCATCGGTTTTTTCGATTACCGACTGCATGGGTCAGACCTGCATGATTTCCTGTTCTTTCGCCCCCAGCGCGGCGTCGATACCCTTGACATGAACATCGGTCAGTTCCTGGATTTCGTCGCCATAAAGATGTTGATCGTCCTGCGACATATCCCCGTCCTTCTCCATTTTCTTGAGCTGGTCCATGCCGTCGCGCCGGACGTTGCGTACCGCGACTCGCGCCTGTTCCGCATACTGTCCCGCAACTTTCGTCAATTCAACGCGGCGCTCCTCGCTTAGGTCGGGAATGGGTATCCGGATCAGGTTTCCTTCCGTTTGCGGGTTCAGCCCCAGGCTGGACTCCAGGATCGCTTTCTCGACGGCTTTCACCAGGCTCTGGTCCCAAACCTGCACCGTGAGCAGTCGCGGCTCGGGGACGCTGATCGTCCCGACCTGGTTCATTGGCATTTGTGAATCATAGGCGTTCACGTTCAGAGGCTCCAACAAGGCCGTCGAAGCACGGCCGGTCCGCAGTCCGGCGAATTCCCGATTAAGGGCATCCAGGGCCCCATCCATCCGGCGTTCGATATCCGCTAGGTCTGCTTCCGCCATCGTTCAGCTCCTCCTCAAAATGCTATCCGCCCGCTATGAAATTATTGTGAACGTTCCTCCACCCTTCACGACATCAATGAAAGCATCGTCATTGTGTATCGAAAAGACAAGAATCGGAATGTTGTTTTCGCGTGCAAGCGAAATCGCCGCCGCGTCCATAACTTTAAGGTCCCGCGATAGAACTTCCAGATATCCTAGGCTTTCGAACCGTTCCGCGTCCGAATTGATCTCTGGATCAGCGCTATAGACTCCATCGACCTTCGTCGCCTTTAACAGCGCGTCGCATCCCATTTCCGACGCGCGTAGAGCGGCAGCGGTGTCAGTCGTAAAGAACGGATTGCCGGTCCCCGCAGCGAAAATAACGATCCGGCCCTTTTCCATGTGCCGGACGGCGCGCCGCCGGATGTACGGCTCCGACACCGATTGCATCGGGATTGCCGACAACACACGTGTCTGCGCGCCTATCCCTTCCAACGCACTCTGCATCGCCAATGCATTCATGACAGTGGCGAGCATACCCATGTAATCAGCGCTGGCACGATCCATTCCCGCCGAAGCGCCTGATACACCTCTGAAAATATTGCCGCCGCCAACAACGATGCAGACTTCAACACCCAATTCGGCAACGGTTTTGATTTCGCTGGCGATCCGGTCAACGGTCCCCGAATCGAGACCGAATTCCTGTTCGCCCATTAGCGCTTCGCCGGAAAGTTTTAAGAGGACGCGACGATACTTCGGCTTGGCCATTTCCGGGGTTTTGTCCTTTCCGGGCTGTCTATGCCCGTTTTCCGCGGTTAGCCCGCAAGCGTTGCGGCGACTTCGTCCGCAAGGTTTTCTTCTGCTTTTTCGATACCTTCGCCCAACGTAAACCGAACGAACCCTTTTAATTCAACGGGACCGCCAACGTCTTTAGCAGCATTTTCGAGTACCTTGGAGATCTTGGTTTCATTGTCGATGACGAAGATCTGCTCCAGCAGAGCGACTTCCTCGTAATACTTGCGAAGGCGACCTTCGACCATCTTCTCGATAATCTCCTCGGGCCGGCCACTTTCGCGTGCCTGAGCGCTGAGGACTTCTCGTTCACGCGCAAGACTGTCTTCGTCGATGTCGGCGACCGAAACGAATAGAGGGCGGGCCGCCGCGATGTGCATCGCCAACTGCTTCCCAAGCCCTTCGAGCACGCCAGCATCGCCAGCCGATTCCAGCGCGACGATAACGCCGATCTTGCCAATTCCGCTGCCCAGCGCACTGTGCACATAGGGCACGACGACACCACTATCGACCGAAAGCGCGGCACAACGGCGTAGCGCCATATTTTCACCAATCGTCGCGATCTGATGCGTGAGTTCGTCCGCGACATTTCGGCCCGACGTCGGATAATCAGCCGACGACAAGGCGTCAATTGACCCGCCACTGGCCAGCGCAAGTACCGTAACGTTCCTGACAAATGCCTGGAAATCGTCATTGCGCGCCACGAAGTCGGTCTCCGCATTGACCTCGACAACCGCCCCGGATTTACCGTCGACGGCGACACCGACCAAACCTTCGGCAGCCACCCGCCCGGCTTTCTTGGCGGCCATCGACAGGCCTTTCTTGCGTAACCAATCGACGGCCTCTTCGATGTCGCCTTCGGTTTCCGTAAGCGCCTTCTTGCAATCCATCATTCCAGCGCCGGTTTTGTCGCGCAGCGACTTAACAAGCGCGGCAGAAATTTTCGCCATTTCTTAAACCTCTATCTTAGGTACGCAGGATCACTCGCGTGAAACCTTGCGTATATCGTCTATTCCAAGTTTGCCCCTAGGCGTTTTCGGTGGGCGCTTCGGCGGCGGCTTCAGCTGCAGGCGCTTCAGCAGCGGCTTCGGCTACGGGCGCCTCGACTGCTGGCTCTGTCGCCGGCGCTTCGGTTACGGCCACCTCAGGAGCGGATTCCGCCGCTTTAGCCGGTGCGGTCTCCTCCGGCAATGCCTCGATCGGCGCGGTTTCCCCTTCGCCGATATCGACACCGGTAGACAGCATTTCGGCCTGCAGACCATCGAGCACGCAGTCGGCGACGAGATCGCAATAAAGGCTAATCGCACGCATCGCGTCATCGTTGCCCGGCACAGGATGGGTGATGCCGCGCGGGTCGGAATTACTGTCTAGAATCGCCACGACGGGGATGCCCAGCTTCTTCGCTTCTGCGACCGCGATGGCTTCCTTGTTGGTATCGACGACGAACAATATGTCCGGCAGGCTGCCCATTTCCTTGATGCCGCCCAGCGCACGTTCAAGCTTATCCCGCTCCGCCGTCAGACGAAGAAGTTCCTTCTTTGTAAGGCCGAGATCTTCTACCGCCAGTTGCTCGTCAATGTCGCGCAGCCGCTTGATGGAATTCGAAATCGTCCGCCAGTTGGTCAGCATCCCGCCGAGCCAGCGGTGATTCACATAATATTGCCCGCAACGGACCGCAGCGCCCGCAACGATTTCCGTCGCTTGGCGTTTGGTACCGACGAAAAGCACGCGGCCACCGCCGGCCGCGACTTCGCGAACCGCTTCCAGGCCACGATGCAGCATCGGCACCGTTTGCTCTAAATCAATGATGTGAATACCATTCCGTTCGCCGAAGATGTAGGGCCGCATCAGCGGGTTCCATCGGCGCGTGGTATGGCCAAAGTGAATGCCAGCTTCAAGCAGCTGACGCATGGTAAATGTCGGCATCGCCATGGTCTTATCCTTTACCGGTTATTCCGCCGCGGGCGAAAGCCGGTTGCCCGGCACCGGAGCGGCCGCTGCCATGATCGACAGCAGGCGCAAACCCGCGTGAGAGATGGCTGCGGTATATAACCATTCCCACACCCGTGCAAGGGATTAGCGCGCCAGTGCGCAACCTCTTCGAAGAGACGCTAGACTAAAGATCCTGGACGTCAATAACGCCTGGAATTGCCTTTACCGCCGAGCGGACAGCGACCGATATCGCGTAGCCTTGCGGCAGAGCCATTTCGATTTCCCTGTCTGCCGTCTCGAGTGTAAGCCGGACCTTTCCAGGTCCGCGCTCACTATGTTCCCGGAACACCGTCGCCAGACTGCTGAGCGGCGCTTCGTCGCGCATGAAGACGCGCAGTCCCGCTGCGGCCTTAACCGCGGCCTCGTCCAGTGGTTGCACATCTTGCGCTGTGAGACGGAAACCGTCGTTCCATCGTTGAACATCGACGACGGCGATTAGCGGAGCGCCCGATTCAAGCAATTCCCGGCTCATCGCGAGGACTTCGGAGAAGACCGTAATTTCGAACGATCCGCTGGCGTCCGACATCTGAACGAAAGCCATTTTTGCGCCGCGCGACGACGTCGTGAACCGGCGAGAGGATACGATTCCGGCTAGCTTGATGCGGCCCTCGCTCATACGGCCAGATGTCACCGCGGCCCATTCGACAACGCCCAGCTTCTCGCAGGTCTTGCGGTATGAGGCGAGAGGATGCGACGACAAATAGAAACCCACCGCCTCGAATTCCTGCTGTAACCGTTCCTGAACCGCCCACTCGTCCATCTCCGGCAAGGGTGGTATGACAGCGGCCGTTTCTTCGACTCCAAACAGGTTAACCTGATTGCTCTCCCGGTCGTTTTGCGCCGCGTTCGCATGTCGAACCAGCGTCTCCACGGCTTCGAATACCTGATGGCGATTGGGATTGAGGCTGTCGAAGGCGCCCGCGCGGCTGAGGTTCTCGACCTGACGTTTGTTCAGAACGCTGGTGTCGAGTCGCCCGGCAAAATCGAATACAGACTCATAGAGTCCGTTTTCTTTTCGCTCACGGACAACTGTATCCATCGCCGCCGAACCGACATTCTTCAACGCCGCCAGGGCGTACCGCACCGCGCTCTCGTTCTCGCTGACCGCTTCGACGGCGAAATCGACTTCCGATTTGTTGATATCGGGCGGCAACAGTGCGATTTCCATACGGTCGAGTTCGGACCGGAAGAGACCAAGTTTATCCGTATTGCCCATATCCTCGCTCATCGAGGCCGCTAAGAATTCAACCGGATAGTTGGCCTTCAAGTAAGCCGTCTGATAGGCCACGAGCGCATAGGCCGCTGCGTGCGACTTGTTGAAGCCATACCCGGCGAACTTTGCGACCTGATCGAAGATCCTGCCCGCCAGGGCCTCCGAGACATCGTTCGCGACGGCGCCTTCGACGAAATTTTGCCGTTGCGCGTCCATTTCAGCTTGGATTTTCTTACCCATGGCGCGGCGCAACAGGTCGGCGTCGCCGAGACTGAATCCAGACAGGGTCTGCGCAATCTGCATCACCTGTTCCTGGTAAATCATGATGCCGTAAGTTTCCTTCAGGATCCCCTCGAGCGATGGGTGCATGTAATCCGGCGTCTCCTCACCGTGCTTGCGCTTGATGAAGCTCGGAATGTTGTCCATCGGCCCAGGACGATAGAGCGCCACGACGGCGATAATGTCCTCGAAACGGTCGGGCCGCAGTTTCTTCAAGACGTCGCGCAGACCGGAACTTTCCAGCTGGAACACGCCGGTCGAATCCGCCCGGCACAACATGTCGAAAGTCTTCTTGTCATCAAGCGGCAGCTGATCGAGCGCGATATCGACACCGCGTTCGCGCAGACGCCGGACAGTGCTGGATAGGACGGTCAGGGTTTTCAATCCCAGAAAATCGAACTTCACCAGCCCGGCCTGCTCGACATATTTCATGTTGAACTGGGTCACCGGCATGGTCGAGCGCGAGTCCCGATACAGCGGCACCAGCTCGTGCAACGGCCGGTCGCCGATGACGACGCCAGCGGCATGTGTCGAAGCGTGCCGGTAAAGCCCTTCCAGCTTCAACGACATCCCGACCAACCTGTCGACCGACGGGTCCTCCTGGCGCATTTCCCGGAGCAACGGCTCGTCGGCCAGCGCCTTCTTCAGGCTGACCGGATTGGCCGGGTTGTTGGGCACCAGCTTGCTGATCCGGTCGACCTGACCGTACGGCATCTCCAAAACACGACCGACATCGCGCAGCACCGCCCGCGCTTCCAACTTTCCGAATGTGATGATCTGCGCGACGCGATCCTCGCCGTATTCGTTCTGAACGTAGCGAATCACATCGTCCCGCCGGTCCTTGCAGAAATCGATGTCGAAGTCAGGCATCGACACCCGTTCCGGGTTGAGGAAACGCTCGAACAGCAGGCCGAAGCGCAGCGGATCGAGATCTGTAATCGTGAGCGCCCAGGCGACGACCGAGCCCGCGCCCGATCCGCGTCCCGGCCCGACCGGAATATCCTGGTTTTTCGCCCACTGGATGAAATCAGCGACGATCAGGAAGTAACCCGGAAAGCCCATCTGCGCGATAACGCCGAGTTCGTATTCCAAACGTTCGCGATATGGCTTCGCGATCGCTTCGCGTTCTTGCGTGCTTTGTCCTTCGCTAAAGACCTGACGTTCGAGCCGGCCTTCCAGGCCCGCGGCCGACATCTCGCGCAGCACCTCCTCCTCACCGCGCCCCTGCAGCTTGGGATAAGGCGGCAGGATCGGCGCCCGCGTATCCGGCATATAGGCGCAACGCCGCGCGACGACGAGTGTATTCTCTATCGCCTCGGGAAGATCGGCGAACAATTCGCACATCTCTTCGGGAGACTTGAAATAATGTTCAGCCGTCACGCGCCGTCGGTCGGTCCGCGACACGGTCGCTCCGGCAGCGATACACATCAACGCGTCATGCGCTTCGTACATGCCCCTGTCGGCGAAAAAAACCTCGTTCGTCGCGACCAGGGGAATGTCGTGGGCGTAGGCCATATCGATCAGCGCCGGTTCTATTTTTTCCTCGTCAGGCTGGCCGTGCCGCATCAGCTCGACATAGAAGCGGCCATCGAAGAGTTTCGCCAGACGCAACAGCATTTCCTCCGCCGCCGGTCTTTGGCCTTCGACCAGCAAACGGCCAACCGCACCGCCGACTCCGCCGGTCAACGCGATCAGGCCCGCATTACGGGTCTCAAGATCGGCTAGAGCCACCTGCGCCGAATCCTCGGCCGCGGAGCTAAGGTAGGACCGGCTCACCAAATCCAGCAGATTACCGTATCCTTCCTCCGACTGTGCCAGAAGCACGAGCCAATCGCTGGCTAGGCCTGCCCCACCATGGACGCCGGCGTCGTCGCGCTGAATCGCGATCTGACACCCGATTATCGGTTGAATACCCTTCTTCCTCGCTGCCAGCGAGAATTCCAGCGCTCCGAATAAGTTGCCCGTATCCGCAACACCGACAGCCGGCATGTTGTTTTTCGCGCAAAGATCGATCAAATCCGGAATCTTGATCGCGCCTTCGGACAGCGAGAAAGCATCATGGACTCTGAGATGTACGAAATCCGCATGCGGCATACGGAAAACTCCCCGACTATTTTTGCCGCAGCCGGTACGACCGCGGAACTCGCAACAGAATGCCGAATAGTCCGGTGCAGTTTAAGCGGAGAATTCCCCTAAGCGGCAATCAGCTTGCCGTCTTCCAATCGAACGACCCGGTCCATCTTCGCCGCCAAATCAAGATTGTGCGTCGCGATGACCGCCGCCAGGCCGCTTTCTCGAACGGAATCAACCAATAAACCGAACACGTCCTCGGCGGTGTGCGTATCCAGATTGCCAGTCGGTTCGTCCGCCAACAGCAAGCGCGGGGCATTCGCCAGCGCCCGGGCAATTGCGACCCGCTGCTGCTCACCCCCCGACAACCGGGCCGGGCGGTGGCTGGCGCGGTCTGCCAGCCCCACCGATTCGATCAATTCGGCACCACGCAACTGTGCATCGCCCCGTGCCGTGCCGGCAAGCATCTGGGGCAGCATGACATTCTCCAACGCCGAAAACTCCGGCAGCAAATGGTGAAACTGGTAGACGAAACCGATCTCGTTGCGGCGAACCGCGGTCCGTTCGCCGTCGGACATCGCGCCGCAGGCCCGGCCGGCGATCCGAACCTCGCCGCCATCCGGCAGTTCGAGCAGCCCGGCGACATGCAAGAGAGTAGACTTGCCCGCGCCGGAAGGTCCGATGAGACCGACAAGCTCTCCCGCCGGCACTTCCAGCGACGCCCCCCGGATCACTTCAAGCGAAGCTTCCACCTGTATATAGGTCCGGTCCACCGCCTCGAGCTCGAGGATCGCCGGGTCACTCATAGCGCAGGACTTCCACCGGATCGAGACGCGCCGCCCGGCGTGCGGGCAGTATCGAGGCAAGAAACGACAAGGTCAGCGCCATGACAATCACGGCAAACGCTTCGACCGGGTCGATTTCAGCCGGCAGTTTAGAAAGGTAATACACCGTCGAATCGAAAAGGTCGGTCCCGGTTACGCCCTGAAGCAACTGCCGGATGGACTCGATATTCTTCGCGAAGGCGATGCCGAGGACGCCGCCCAGGACGGTCCCAACGATCCCGACACTGGCGCCGGTCATGAAGAATATCCGCAAGATCATGCCTTGCGTCGCGCCCATGGTGCGAAGGATCGCGATCCCCTTGCCCTTGTCGTTCACCAGCATGATCTGGCTCGATACTACGTTGAAGACGGCAACGATGATGATCAGGGTGAGGATCATGAACATCACGACCCGTTCGACCTGAAGTGCGGTAAAGAAGCTCGAATTGATCCGCTGCCAGTCGATGACCCGGAATCCGGCGCCGATCGTTTGACGAATTTCGATGCCGATATCGTACGCGCGGTCGGGATCGTCGGTGATAATTTCGATCGCCGTCGCCTGCCCCTTCTTTCGGAAGAATATCTGCGCCTGTTTGAACGGCATATAGATGAACGAGCTGTCATATTCCGACATGCCGACTTCGAAGACGGCGGCGACCGGGTAGGCCTTCATGCGCGGTACCGTGCCAAACGCGCTGGGATTACCGCGCGGCGACACCAGGGTCACCTTGTCGCCCGGCCGAAGCCGCATGGATTGCGCCATGCGGCTGCCGATGATGACGCTCTTGCTGTCCTCGAATCCTTCGATATCCCCGCTCACGATGTTATCGACGAGCAGTGGCCGACGCCGGAAATCCTCCTCGCGCAGGCCGCGCACCAGCGCCCCTTTCGCCACCCCGCGCGCGGTCGCCATGACCTGTCCTTCGACGAGCGGCGCCGCGGTCACCACGTTCGGAAGTTCTCGGATTTTCGCCGTTATCGCTTCGAAATCCTCAAGGTTTCGGGTGTTCGCCAAGACGTTGACATGCCCGTTGACGCCGAGGATCCGCGTCAGCAGCTCTTGCCGGAAACCGTTCATGACCGCCATCACGATAATTAAGGTCGCGACGCCGAGCGTAATGCCGGCGAGCGAGAAAATCGCGATGACCGAGATGAACCCTTCCTGCCGCCTGGCGCGCAGAAAGCGCAGGGCAACGAGACGTTCGAACGCACCAAACACTTCAGGCTCCCAACTTAACCGACCAGCCGTGTCAAAGCCGCCTCGACGGTCAGCTCTTCGGTCTCGCCGGAACGACGGTTTTTCACCTCGACTTTGCCTTCCTTCAACCCGCGGGGGCCTGCGATCAGCTGCCACGGCAGGCCGATCAAATCCATGTCGGCGAATTTCGCACCAGCTCGTTCCTCGCGGTCGTCGTACAGGACTTCAACGCCGGCGTCGTTCAACTTCGCGTACATATCGCCGCAAGCTGCGTCGCAGGCATCGTCGCCGGCTCGCAGATTGACCAGTCCAACCTTGAACGGCGCAACCGATTCCGGCCAAATGATCCCCTTGTCATCGTGGCTCGCCTCGATGATCGCGCCGACCAGCCGCGAAACGCCGATCCCATAGGACCCCATCTGGACCGGTACGTCGTCACCGTCCGGTGTCGATACGAACGCGCCGAGCGGCTTGGAGTAATTGT
>Ga0315338_1003371_pt1 | contig 14034 bp, 8 predicted proteins | sample ASW8metaG_FD_204518 | JGI IMG/M metagenome (GOLD analysis project Ga0315338, IMG submission 204518) | Ammonia-oxidizing marine archaeal communities from Monterey Bay, California, United States - ASW #8 | ecosystem: Environmental > Aquatic > Marine > Coastal | place: USA: California | collected... | reverse complement strand
TCGGACGAATGCGCTCGCAGTCGTGCACATGGGGTCGTGTATGGCGTGACGACGGCCGTGCGAACGCGGGCTGGGACTGCGGAGATCGAATGGCTCGCCGCTCCGTCCAGAGCCATTCGGACTGCACGTCATCCAAGCTTCTCTTCAGAGGCGTGGTCGAGCAGGGCGATCGTAACGCCCGGACGAGCTGGGGCGCGGGAATCCCCGAGCACATCCGCCCCTGCGGCGCGGCCGGTAGAGCCATCCGCGAGCGTGGAGACGCTGTCGGCGAGCACCCTGCCACGAGGCATCATGCCGAAACATCCCCGACAGCGGCGGATTCGACGAGCGGATGGCTCTACCGGCCGCGCCGCCTGGCACGGCATCCGCCCGCCACCTCCCGCGCCCCGCTACAGAAAACTTGGGCGCGTGCCGACGATGCCCGCTTCTTCGAGTTCGGCGAATTCGCGGTCGTCGAGGCCGAGTTCGCCCTGCAGTATTTCGCGGTTGTGCTGCCCGAGCGTGGGCGGCGGCGTGCGATGCAGATCGCGTTCGAAGCCCGAGAATCGAGCCGGAAAGGCCGGATAGCGCGTCTCGCCCGTGACCGAATGCTTCATTGACTGGAAGAAGCCGCGGTCGACCAGCTGTGGGTTGGGCATCAGCGCATGATTGTTGACCGACGCGCTGGCCGGAACGCCTTCCGCACGCAGCGTCTCGAGAACCTCTTCGCGAGAGCGCGTGCGGATCCAGGCGGAGAGACGGGCGCTGAGTTCGTCGTGGGCGGCGAAGCGTCCCCAATGCGTCGAGAGTTCGGCGGAGAGGCGCCAGTCGTCGGCCTCGATCGCCTTGCAGAGGCCGCGCCACTCGGCGTCGTTCGTCACGCTGACCGCGACGCGTTCCGAATCGCGGTTCGTCTCGTAGAGACCTTGCGGTGCGGCGTGGGGCATGACATTTCCCGAGCGGCCGAGCAGCACGCCGTGGGCCGAATACTCGATCACCTGCTCTGCGGCGACGGCGAGCGCCGGCTCGACGAGCGCGACTTCGACGACCTGACCCCGCCCGGTCCGGTTCCGCTCTTCGAGGGCGAGGCCGAGTGCGAAGACGGTATGCGCACTGCCGAGGGGGTCGCAGGCGCCTCGGGCGACGAGGGGCATGTCCTCGTAGCCGGTCACCCAGGCGAGTCCGCTCACCTGTTCAACGGTCATCGCGAAGCCCGCTCGATCGCGCCAGGGCCCGTCGAGTCCGAAGGCGGGCATCCGCACGAAGATCGCGCGCGGGTTGAGCGCCTTCACGGTCTCGTCATCGAGTCCGAAGGCCGGCATCACGCGCGCGGAGAAGTTCTCGATCACGACGTCCGCGTCGGCGATCAGACGTTTCAGCAGCTTCAGCCCTTCGGCGTCGTCCAGTCGAAGCGTGACGTCGCGCTTGCCCGGGTTCGCGCCGTGGAAGACATGGGACCATTCCCAGAGCACGTCGTTGCGTACGGATCCGGCGAATCGCATGCCGTCCGGTCGCTGGACCGACTCGATCTTGATCACGTCGGCGCCGAGGTCGGACAGAATCGAGGTCGTGTAGGGCCCCGCCCAGAAGGCGGTGAGGTCGACCACGCGAAGGCTCGCGAATGGGAGGTCCGAGCCGCCGTGGGGCGAGTCCGGCTCGGCGGGCGCCTTCTCGAGCAGACGCAGCAGTTCGTCGCGGTGTTCATCGATCGCCGGCGTGTGTCCGATCGGAGCCGGTTCGGCCGACTCGAGGCGCCAGGGCGTGCGTGGTTGGAGGAAGCCACCCGGGGTTCGCAGGAAGATTCCGCGATCGAGCATGTGGTCGAAGGTCGGGAGGTCGCGGCCGTTCCCGATCGGCGTGACCGGGATGCGCAGGAGCTCGCAGAGCTCGATGACCTCGTCGGTCGTATGCTCACGCGTCCAGGCCTGAATCACGCCCTGGATGAAGTCGATGTGTTGCATCCGTTCGCGACCCTCGCGAAAACGCGGATCCTGGGCGAGTTCCTGTTGCCCCATCATCGAGCAGAAATCCGTCCATTGCTGACCGGTCAATGTGCAGAGGCCGACGTGTCCATCCTTGGTCGGTTCGATCGACGGAATCTCGACCGAGCGCGGAATCAGACCGCCGAAGAACTGGCTGCCGAGATCACCGAAGACGGTGAGACATTGAACGATGGCTTCGAAGGCCGACAGGTCGGCGATGTGTCCATCGCCCGTCTGTCGCGCAGAGCGCCAGGCGGCGAGCGCCGAGATCGCGGCGAAGCTGCCCGTGATCCAATCGCCTAGTCGCCCACCCGCGGCGATCGGCTCGCGATCGGGCAGCCCGCGGTATTCGACAGAACCACTGGCGGCCTGCAGGGTGAAGTCATTGGCCGGGTACTCGGCCCAGGGACCTTCCTGACCCCAGGGTGAGATCCGCACGACGGCGAGTCTCGGATTCGCTTCGAGCCAGTCCTCGGGCGACAGGCCACGCGACTCGAGCTCGCCGGGGCCCCAGTCCTCGATGACGATGGCCGCTCGTTCGGCGAAGGCGTTGAACCGCGCACGATCCTGGGCATCGCGCGGATCGAGGACGAGGCTCTTCTTGCCGGCGTTCAGATACTGGAAGAGGGGGCTCGGCTCGTCGTCCGCGAGTTCACGCTTCGACGCGGTCCAGCGGCGCATCGGATCTCCGCCCGGCGCTTCGATCTTGATGACCTCGGCCCCGGCGTCGACGAAGAGCTTGGTCGCATAGGGGCCGGCGAGGTCGGACGTGAGATCGAGGATGCGAAGCCCGGCGAAAGGGGGCGAGGGGTCTGCAGGCATCGGCTGTCGGATCCTCCGCCGAGAATCTAACATCGATCGCTGGGCTCCGGCCCATCAAAGGGCGTGCGCCGTGCTGCGAACGCGAAATCGACGAAGCCGTCGGCTGGGAAGGAGTCTTCAGAGTGCTCACGGAGTTCGAGGGACGGGTTGCCGTCGTGACGGGTGCAGCGAGTGGGATCGGGCGTGCGATGTGTGAGAAGTTCGCGTCTCTCGGCATGCAGATCGTGATGGCCGACGTCGAAGCGCCGCGTCTCGAGGCCGCAGCCCGGGAGATCGCGGCGGGCGGGGCGGAAGTGCTTCCGATGCGGATCGACGTTTCGCAGGCCGACGAACTGTCGCGGCTCGCCGAGGGCACGCTCGATCGCTTCGGCAAGGTCCACGTCGTCTGCAACAACGCGGGCGTCTTCGCGGGGGGTCTCACCTGGGAAGCCATCGGGACGGACTGGGACTGGGTGCTCGGCGTGAACCTGCACGGGATCCTGCATGGCATTCGCGCTTTCGTGCCGATCATGCTCGAGCAGGGCGAGCCCGCACACGTGGTCAATACCTGTTCGATGGCCGGCCTGATCAACATGCCGATGTCGGGCGCCTACAACGTGAGCAAGCACGCGGCGCTGTCGCTGACCGAGACGCTCTATCACGAGCTTCGCATGAAGCAGGCGCCGGTTGGCGTCTCCGCGCTGTGCCCGGAGTTGATTCGCACGAGCATCGGAAACTCGGATCGGAATCGACCCGCGCATCTGAAGCGGCCCGAGGAAGAGATCTCCGACGAGACGACGGTCGCCGAGAACGCGATTCGCGCCGTCATCGATACCGGCCTCGATCCCTCGGTCATGGCCGAGCGCGTCTATCAGGGCATCAAGGAAGATCGTTTCTATTTGCTCGCCGACGAAGGGACGAGCTGGGAACAGGCCTGCCTCGCACGCCTCGAGGACATCCGACTGCGGCGCAATCCGAGCTCGGGCGTCATCACCGGGGCCAACTGAGGCGTGAAGCGATCGCTCCTCTATCAGATCGGTGGCGAGACCAGCGATTCCACGAGCGGGTCTTTGCCTTTGGGCTTCGACGACATGCTCGAGGAAGTGCAGCTCGCCGAAGAGCTCGGCATCGACGCCGTCTGGTGTTTTCCCGCGTCCGGTTCCGAAGGTGATTTTCGCGGCAGCGCACCCGCCATCTTCCTCTCGGCCCTGGCGAGCCAGACCGAGCGGATTCGACTCGGCTGGGGACTCGCGGACATGACGCCGCCGGCTCGACCGCCGATGCGCGTCGCCGAACAGGCCGCAGCGATCGACATCGCGTCGAAGGGACGGCTCGAGGTGGCGGTGCTGCCCGGGTCGGATCTCGCGCCCGAAGATTCGGAGGGCTGGGACGAGGGTGTTCGCATGCTCGTCGATATGTGGGATGCCCCGGCGTTCTCGTGGACCTCGCCACGCTTTACGGTGCAGCCGGTCGACGTCGTGCCGAAGCCTCTGCAGGATCCGCACCCGCCCATCTGGTTGGCCGGTTGGTCGGGCGATCACGCGACCCGCGCTGGAGAGGCCGGGCTCGCCTTTCTCGACGTCTCCGGGGGGACCGACGAGACGCTGCACGTGCATCGGGACCTGTACACGGAGGCGCGCGCCGGATGCGATCCCCTCGATCTCGTCTCGGCCGGCCTATACGGCATCGCCGTCGAACTCGAGGCGACGAGCAAGGGGCAGTCGCAGCTCGAGGCCTGGGAGGAGGCGGGCATCGATCAGGTCGTCGTACGCGCAGGGCCCCTCGAAGGCGGACATGCGGAGGCGCGGGAGCGGATCCGCTTCCTTGCGAGCGAGGATGCACGCGTTCACTGACGCGCGGTCGCCCGCCGGGCGGACTAGAAGCCGATCATCACCCGACCGACGAGATCGTGCTCGACGGTGTGTTCCCCGACGAAGGCGTCGTAGCGCACGTCGAATTGGAGACGATTCGCGCCCTTCGGCGTGAAGCTGATGCCCGCGCCGATCTCGGCGCCCCCGTCGTCTTCGTCGCCCGAGACCCTGAAGTCGGGCACGGTATCGGGGCTGCCCTGGAAGCGCGCGTCGATGTCCCGGTCGTCCCCGTGCACGACCTGTCTCCAGCGCACTTCCAGAGACGGCTTCCAGATGCCGTCCATCCATTCGAGCTGCCGAATCAGGTAGCGGCTGTGTTGATAGGTCGTGCTCAGCCGGACGCCCGCATTGATCGAGCCGACGCTGTCGTCGCGGCTCGCGATGCGCATGCCGAAGCCGCCCGCGCCCGATTCGTGGATCGGCCGCTGATACACCCACGCCCAGTCGACGCCGACCAGCGGCTCGACCTGGAACTGAGCGACATCGAAGAGCATGCCTATCTCGGCGGCGGCGGTGATCCGGTCGCTGTCGTGATCCTCGGTACCGCGCACGTTCAGCATGGTGTTCGTCTCGGTCTCGTAGATCAAGCGCCGGTCCTGGTGGAAGCCATGTCCCCAGCTCGCCATGACCTGGGTTCGAATGCGACCGTGCGACCAGGCCGCGTGTCCGGAGATGTCCGTGAAGGTCAGCGTGCTCTCGCCGGCCCCGGCCGCGTTCACCTTGCCGCGTTGGCTCGAGATCGCGAAGGTGAGATCGACGTTCTCGATGGGATGCGAGTCGATCCCGAAGACGAGGCCGCCCATTTCCGAGTCGTAGCGTCGATGTTCGTCGAAGCCCTCGCGCGATCGAAATCCGCCGATCCCCGCGAGCCAGGGCGCCCAGGACCGCGAATGACAGGGCAGGCGCTTGTCGATTCGACCCCAGGGATCCTGTTGACCCGTCTCGCATTCGCGCGGACGATCGAGGAGCAGGTTCGCTATGCGGCGTCCGCTCTCGACGACGACCTGCGTCTGGAAGTCGTAGGCCTCGGGGCTCAACACGTTGTAGGTGTTCGAGAGATCGCCCGTCGCATTCATCAGATCGTCGGCGAACGCCTGGAGGTCGGCGCTCGCGCCGCCGAGGTTCTCGATGGCCTCTAGATGCTGGGCGATGGAGCGCTGGTTGGATCCGTTGGCCGGGAAGAGGAGGCTCTGCTCGAAGAGGACCGACAGTCCCGTTGCATCGTAGATCGGCGTGAACCGATCGACGGAGAACGCGGATTCGACGGTCGAGAATTGTCCGCTGAGGCCGCCGGCGGAAGTGATGACTCGATAGGGTGTCATACTCGGTGTCAGGGTCGCACCACTCGAGATGACCAGCGTCCCGTCGACGCTCGCCGCGCCCGTCAAGATGAGCGGTTCCGGCGCGGCCGATTCGAGCGTCACGTCCAGGCGTCCCGTCGGGTCGATCGAGAAGTCGCCGTCCAGCGTAATCGGGACCGGCACGACCATTCTGCCGCCTTCGGCAATCTCAGTGTCACCCGCAAAGTTATCGGTGTTCTCGAGGATCCAGCCAGCGCCGCCGGAGATCTGGATCCGGTCGAAGTCGACGAGCTGCGAGACGTCGAAGGTTTCGATGCCGCCGGCGCCTAGGATGGCATCTTGGAAGCCGCCGAGGATCAGCTCATCGAACCCGGCGTCCCCGTAGAGCTGGCCGTTCAGGACCGCGAGTTCGCTATGCAGATAGCGGTCGTCTCCGTCGCCGAACTGGACGTCGCCTTGAAGGGTGCCGAAGTTTTGAACCAGCTCGTCTCCACTCGTGCCCATGACGGCAATGCCGCGATTCGGCATGCCCTGGTTCGTGAGGCTGGCGCTGAGCAAGTTGTTTTCGTTGATCAGGAGCCTGTTCTCGCGACCAGGGACCGAGCCGCGAAATTCGACCAGCGGTCCTGCGTTATCTCCGCCGATGAGACTGCCGGGAATCAGGGTCCCGAAGACGCCCTCGCTCGCGATGATGAAACTGCCCCGCCCAGCGAGATTGCCGGAGCTGAGGTCGGCGCGGTCGAAAATGTCGTTCCCGCCGAGGGAGACTCCGACCGCATCGTCGCCCGTCACGTTGATCAATCCGGTGTTCACGACGAAGCTGTTGTTGCCGGTCATGATGCCCATCGCGTTGGCGCCGCTCACGTTGATCGTGGGGACGGCGAAGCTCGGATCACGGATGTTCCGCACGCCTGGGCCGATGGGGACGCCCGCGATGGGGTCGATCGGGCCGTCGACCCAGCCGTCGCCGGCGAGGATGCCGATGGCGCCCATGCCGCCAACGTTGATCGTTCTATGGTTCGTGATGTTGGACGCGATCCCGTAGTCGGTCCGGTCTCCCGCGGAGATGCCACGGCTTCCGTCGGCGTCGAGATTGATCGTGCCGAAGTTGGCGCTCCCCGAGTTCGCTCCTGTCTCGATCGCGATTCCGCCGATCGCGGTGCTCTGGATCTCGATGGTGCCCGAGTTGGCCACACCGTTCGGCAGGACGCCCGTCGTGTTCTCGTTGAGGGAGATGCCCCGGGCGCCGACGCCGGAAACCGAGATCGTCCCACGATTCTCGAACGCGTTGTCGTTGTTGCCGAGGACACCGGCACTGCCGGCGCCCGCGACCGCGACCGTCGCGTCCATGCCGATGATGACCGTGTTGTCGTCGCTGAGGAGGAGGGCGGCGCCGATGCCGTCGTCGTCGTTGATCTCGGTCACGCCGCTGGTCGTGATCGTGAGCCCCGTCGCGCCAGTCCCGTCGTAACCCATCTCGTCCACGCCGTCGCAGACGACATCATCGCCGTCGGTCGGCGGGTCGGGGAGACAGGCCGCCAGGGCCTCGGGTGCGTTGAACAGGAGGGCGCACGTGAGGAGGGCTCGAATCAGTCGCTGGGGCATCGATTTCCTGTGGTCGGGCCCGCGATACGGACGATCGCGAGGCGAAGGAGGAGGATAACTGGGGTGGGTGGCCCGATCGACAAGTGAAGGGACGTAGTGTAACTCTAATGACCGCCCTCCCGATCGCTTTCGCGTATGCGCTGCCGGTCGGTGTCGGTCGAACACGATCCCTTCCGCCGTGGTCGGCGCCACCCGAACGAGTGGCCCTGCCAGCAGGGAGTAGGACGAGTGAGAGCAACCTCCTAGCAAGCCGGGCTGGACGAGAGCCGGGCCGAGCAATCAAGAGAGAAAAGAGGAGAGCGAATTATGGCCCTCGACCCGAGCGCCCTTGGCCTCAAAGGCCAACCGACCAAGCGAGCCTGGACTTCGAAGGATGCGCTGCTCTACGCCGTGGGCGTTGGCGCCGGAACCTCGGAGCTCCCCTTCACGACGGAGAACACCAAGGACACGCCGCAGCGTGTGCTCCCGACCATGGCCGTGATCCTCGGTGGTGGTGGTGTGCCGCTCGACAAGGCCGGCACGTTCAACCCCGCATTGATGGTGCATGGCACTGAGGGGATCGAACTCTTCGACGAGATTCCGCCGGAAGGCGAGATCGAGAGCGTCGGAGAGATCACGGGTGTCTGGGACAAGGGCAAGGCGGGCGTGCTCGAGATGGAGTCGACGTCGACCCTGATCGCGACGGGCAAGCCGCTCCTCAAGGTCAAGATGTCGATCTTCTGTCGCGGCGCTGGCGATTTTGGCGGCGAGCGAGGACCGTCCCCGACCTTCGAGCTGCCCGACCGCAAGGCCGATCACGAAGTCGTGTACGCCACGCGTGAAGACCAGGCGCTCACGTATCGTCTCTCTGGCGATCGAAATCCGCTGCATTCGGATCCGTCCTTCGCGGCGATGGGTGGTTTCGATCGCCCGATCCTGCACGGCCTCTGCAGCTACGGGTTCACGGGGCGCGGGCTGCTGCACGCCCTTTGCGATGGTGATCCGAGCCGCTTCAAGTCGATGGACGCTCGCTTCTCGAAGCCCGTCATGCCGGGCGATTCGCTCACGATCTCGATGTGGGTCGATGGCCAGGAAGCCCTCTTCCAGACCAAGAACCAGGACGGCGACGTCGTGATCGACCAGGGCCAGTTCAAGTTCGCCTAGTCGAGCATTTCCGTTGTCGCGTCGCGTTCTGACGCGGCGTGTGATCGTGCCGAAGACCCCCGTGAAGCCGAGACTTCGCGGGGGTCTTCTTCGTATCAGTTCCGATGGCGGAATTGGGGTGGGGTTGACTCGACCCAGCGAGGCGATATCAATCCGAGGCGGCTCGAGTTCGACCCCGGTCTGGTCGATAGGGCTCGTAGAAGGAGGAAGTCGTGAATCGATCGATCGCAGTCGCGAGAACGGCGCCTTCCTCCTCTAGTCCCAGGCGAGATAGTCCCAGGCGCTCGAGCCGCTGTAGGCGGTCTGGCACCCTCCGGCGCTCCAATGATCGCCGGTGCTCTACCAGCCCGGGCGTAGGCGAGATGCCTACGACGGGAAGAGAAACGGATCACGAGTGAAACCCCTGCGCTAACGCGCGGGGGTTTCGTCGTTCTGGGGATCGGAACGACACTCGGCGCCGAAACGGAACGGAGTGGTCATGCGAAGGGAATTGGGAAGCGATAGTCGATGGTGGACGCTGGGTGGCGTCGAGGTGCTCGACGTGATGAGCGCCGTTCGTGCGCTGATCCGACAGGGCCAGATCGTCCACATCGGAACCGATGCCCAGAAGACGTCGAGTCGCATGGAATTCGTGACCGTCGCCTGTGTCCTGAATCCCGGCAAGGGCGGGCGCGTCTTCTATACCCGCCGCCATGACCGCAAGGACGTCTCCCTCTTCGAGAAGCTCTCGACCGAGACGTGGCTCTCCCTCGACCTCGCGATCCGCATGCACGAGGCGTTCGGGTATCCCGAAGAGCGCGAACAGATATGGGTGCATGTCGACGCGAATCCGGACGAGCGATTCGATTCGAGCGACTACGTGAAGCAGCTCGCGGGCATGGTCGCCGGTTCGGGCTTCCCCGTTCTCGTCAAGCCGAATGCCTGGTGTGCATCGCATGTCGCGGACTATGCCGTGAAGAACAAGCACTTCCGCGCAAGGGTCCGCGCCGCCTGAAACGGCGCGAAGGTATCGCTTCTATAGTGGCCGGCTGAGCGAGCGCGTCGGCGTGAGCGTGGCGGCCCTCGCCTCAGCCGCGACGCAGCTCTCCGCCGGCCCCCTCGACGATCTTCTCGAAGCGCTTCAGGAATTTCTGCTCGTCCTTGTCGGTGAGCGTCTTCTTGTCCGACTGCAGCAGCACGTGGAAGGCGAGCGACTTCCGGCCGGCGCCGATCGACTCTCCGCGATAGAGGTCGAAGAGTTCGACGCCCGCGACCTGCTTCTTGCCCGCTTCCTCGATCAGTCCGATCAGCTCGCCCGCCGTCGTCGACTCGGCGACGGCAACGGCGACATCGACCTTGATTCCGGGGAAGCGCGGTAGCGGCTCGTAGCCTTCACCCTCGAGCTTTGCCTCGAGGAGCGCGTCGAGACAGAGCTCGGCGACCGCGACCTCGCTCTCGAGATCCCCGGCGAGCCCGATGGCGGGCGCAAGGCCGGGTTCGAGTTCTGCGACGACGGCGATGGGACGGTTTCCCCCTTCGACCTCGAGGAAGAGGCACTTGCCGGGATGCGCCCAGCTCGGCCGATCGCCCTCGTTCGTGAATCGCAGGCCGCTGCCACCGTAGGATCGGACGAGATCGAGCAGGATCGCCTGCAATCGCATCAGCCGATTCTCGTCGTAGTTGGCCTTCTTGCCGGGCGGCGTCCCGGCCCAGGCGAGCGCGAGCAGATGACGCTCGCGCGGTTCACCGCGTTCGTTGGCGAGTTCGGGCTCGTAGGCCTTGCCGATCTCGAAGATCCGCACGTCCGCGCGATTGCGTCGATTGGCTTCGAGGGCCGGGAGCAGACTCGGCGCGACGCTGCGTCGGATCTTCGACTCGCTCTGCACCATCGGGTTGATCACCGATACGTGCGGTAGCTCGGCCTCGCCGAGTTTGGCGAGCAGGTCGTCGTCGACGAACGAATAGGACAGGCTCTCGTGGAAACGCGCTCCTCCAGCGAGTCGATCCTGGAGGTGACGCACCAAACGCCGACGCTCGTCGCGCGGGGGCGGGACGATCTCGAAGTAGAGCGGCTTCTCGTCGATGTTGCCGTAGCGATGGATCCGGCCGATCTCCTCGACGAGATCCTGTTCGATCGTGATGTCCTTGCTGGCTCGGAAACTCGGAACGCCAATGGTTAGGACGTCTGCGTTCGGTTCCCCATCGACACTGAACTCGAGGCGTTCGAGGATGGCGCGGATCTCGTCGTTCGTGAGTTCGGTGCCGAGCGCCGTGCGTACGCGGTTGCAGCGCAGTTCGATCTCGCGGCTCGGGTCCTGCCATGAGCCGACGTCCGTGATCGGCGCCGGGAATTTCGCCGTCGGGACGATTTCGGAGAGCAGGTTGGCGAAATGTCCGGCTGCGACGAGCGCGAGCATCGGGTCGAGCGTCTTCTCGAAGCGCGCGGAGGAGTCGGTGCGGAGTCCGACGCGCGAGGACGTGCGTCGAATCGTCGTGGCGTCGAAGGTCGCGAGCTCGAGGAGCAGAGAGTCGGTCTCGTCCGCCACCTTCGAGCCCTCGCCGCCCATGATACCGGCGAGCGCGACGGGCTCTTCACCGGCGCAGATGAGGAGATCGCTCGTGTGGAGTTTTCGTTCCTCGCCGTCAAGGGTGACGATCGTTTCCGCGTCGCGCGCCGTGCGAACGACGATCGGGCGATCGCCGAGCCGGTTGCGATCGAAGACGTGGTTGGGTTGGCCGAGGTCGAGCATGACGAAGTTCGACAGGTCGACGAGCAGATCGATCGGGCGTTGTCCGACCGCGCGCAGCAGCCAGCAGAGCCAATCGGGCGAAGGACCGGGTGTGACGCCGTCGATCGGTAGACCCATCCAGCGAGTGCAGGCATCGGCCTCGACCGTGGCGGGATAGGAACTCGCCTTGCCGGTCTTCGGGAGACTCGTGTCGAGGGGGAGCAGCACCCGCTCGTAGATCGCCGCGATCTCGCGCGCGACCCCGCGATGTCCCCAGAGATCGGGACGATGCGTGAGGGACTTGTTGTCGATCTCGATGATCCAGTCGTCGATGTCGAGTGCGTCGGCGACCGATGCTCCGACGCGCGCGTCCGCGGGCAGGACCCAGATCCCATCGTGGTCGTCGCCGAGTTCGAGTTCGCGAACCGAACAGATCATGCCGAAGGACTCGACGCCGCGGATCTTCGACTTCTTGATCTTGAAGTCCCCGGGCAGCGTCGTCCCGACACAAGCGACCGCGACCTTCTGGTCGGCCGCGACGTTCGGCGCGCCGCAGACGATCGCAAGCGGCTCTGTCTCGCCGACGTCGACACGGCAAAGGGAGAGCTTCTCGGCGTCGGGATGCTTGTCGCGCGACACGACATGCCCGACGACGACGTCGTGCAGGACCGGAGCGAATCGCTCGAGACCCTCCACCTCGGCCGTCGAGAGGGTGAGGTCGTCACAGAGCTGTTCGGGCGTGATTCCCTCGAGCGAGACGTGTCGCGAAAGCCAGCGCATCGAAACGAACATCAGAACTGCTCCAGGAAGCGCAGGTCACCGTCGAGGAGATGCCGTACGTCGTCGATGGCATGCCGCAGCATGACGAGGCGTGAGAGCCCGAGTCCGAAAGCGAAGCCGCTCCATTCCTCCGGGTCGACGCCGCCCGCGCGCAGCACGTTCGGATGGACGAGGCCACAGGGCAGGAGCTCGATCCAGGTCGTCCGCTTGCAGACGCTGCAGCCCGACTTGCAGAAGGGGCATCGCGCATCGAGCTCGAAGCCCGGCTCGACGAAGGGAAAATGTCCGGGTCGCAACCGCACGTCGAGGTCGCGGCCGAAGATGCCCCGCAGCAGCGTCTTCATGGCGCCGATCAGATGGGCGGCGGAGATGTCCTTGCCGACGACGAGGCCCTCCATCTGATAGAAGGTGTGGTCGTGGCTGGCATCGGTGGTTTCCTGTCGGAAGACGCGGCCGGGCGCGATCACGCGGAAGGGCGGCTCGCGCTTCTCCATCGCGCGGATCTGGACGGGCGATGTATGCGTACGCAGGACGAGTCGTCCTTCTTCGTCGCAATAGAAGGTGTCCTGGGAGTCCCGCGCCGGGTGGTCCTTCGTGATGTTCAGCGCTTCGAAGTTGTAGTGGTCGAGCTCGACCTCGGGTCCGTCCAGGACCTCGTAGCCCATCGAGACGAACAGGTCTTCGAGTTCGCGGGTGACCTGGGTGATCGGATGCAGGCTGCCGCGGAAGGCCTGAGGCGGCGGGAGCGTTGGGTCGAAGTCGTCGGCGCGTCGGGCTGCATCGAGGCGGCCCGCGTCGAAGGACTGCTGTCGCTCGGCGACGAGTTCGAGGATCGACTGCTTGAGGCGGTTCGCCTCCTGGCCATGTGCCTTCCGGTCTTCGGGGGCGAGCTTCGGGATCTCGGCGAGCATGCTGGCGACGACGCCCTTCTTGCCCACGTACTCGCGCTCGACCTCCTTCAGTGCCGCTGCATCATCACACGCTCCGATGCGCTCGCGCGCTTCCTGGAGTGTGTCTTCGGGATTCATCGTGCATTCCTCGGCTGCGGGGGGATTCCGTGGCGTCCGAGCACTCCGCGGAGATGTCCGGCTCTCTCGTTCTGACGACTCTACGGCGACTTCTGACGATGACGGCTTCTGACGACTTCTGACGACGCGCGGTGGGAGGCCCGACCTGGTCGGTCCGACTTTGGTCGGTTCCGACGAAGTCGGCGGAGATTACCGAATTCGAGGGGGGAAACCCAGAATGGCGCGTTCAGGCCTTGGCTTCGGGGTTTCGGATTTGCAGGGCTGTTAGGGCCGCGACGGCCGTCAGCACCGCCGCGAGCAGATAGGGGAAATCGGGGTTCAAGTCGTAGAGCGCACCCGCAACCAGCGGTCCCACGACGCGGGCGGCCGAAGCGCAGGATTGGAACACGCCCATGACGATGCCCGTCGAACCTGCCTCGGCGCGCATCGAGACCAGGCTCATCATCGAGGGTTGCGAGATCCCGCGGCCAACGCCGCCCAGGGCAAGCGGGAGCAAGAGCAGCGCGACGCTGGTGGGTAGGGGAATGGTTGCGAAGGCGAGACTCGTCAGCCCGAGTCCCACGAGGATCAGCCGACGCTCGTGGAAACGCGCGGCAAGCCGTTTCATGGCCCCGCCCTGAATGCCACCCATCAGGATCGCCATCGCGAGCAGGATCATGCCCACGCCGAGTTCGTCGTAGCCGAAGCGATGGGACATCAGGAAGGCGAAGGTCGTCTCGAGCTGTGTGACGGCGACGCTGAAGAGGAAGTAGACGAGACACAGGCGTCCGATCCTCGGATTCCGCAGCACTTCGAGTCGGCTGTTCATCGTGGCTTCGGGGCGTTCGGCGCGACGT
>Ga0315338_1003370_pt1 | contig 14037 bp, 14 predicted proteins | sample ASW8metaG_FD_204518 | JGI IMG/M metagenome (GOLD analysis project Ga0315338, IMG submission 204518) | Ammonia-oxidizing marine archaeal communities from Monterey Bay, California, United States - ASW #8 | ecosystem: Environmental > Aquatic > Marine > Coastal | place: USA: California | collected... | reverse complement strand
CGCGACCTTGTCTGATTGTGGCTTGATCGATAAACGTGACTATATTATTGATTTCATCCAGTTCGATAATCTTACTCTGGCCGATGACGTCTTGCGGTTTCTGATCGGGCCGCTGTCGAAAAACAGCCGGATTGCCTCGTGCTATCGCCTTTTCCAACTGTTCACCCTGGTAAAAAAGTTCGAGTTCATCTGCAATAATTCTGATCGTGCCTTGCTTGATTGAGACATTGCCACGGTAAATCCGCTGTCCGCTGCCAAAGTCAAGTTCGACTTCGTCTGCTTCAATCAGGGCTGGTTGGTCACGGTCACTTTCCAGCGCGTGTACGGCCATCGACGGAATCACTGATAAGGCGAGGAGAACCACAACGAAAAGCAGGGAGGACATAAGCTGGATTCTAACAAACCGAAGTTGATCACCCTGAGAGGACGACATTGTTAGCCTTCGGGCAAACGATTGCGGGCTGGATAAGCTCGAACGAGGCGACCTGCCAGCTAATTACCGGAGTTTAATGGTCATACTATCGGTTGACGTCACGCTGTGCACGGCCGTGTCAGTTGCGCCTTGAGTGACCTGAACGTTACCCTGCAGCAGAATTTTGGTGCCGTCTTCATAGATCCAACCGGAGTCACTGGAGGTTGTTCGTACCAAATTATTCTGGTCATACTGATCCAGCCGGAGGTCTTCCAATAGAGACCCTGGCGTTGAGGAATTATCTGGGAAATGCTTCAGATTTTTACCAACTAGTACGTAGGCGATACCATTAGTATCACGTCCCGTGGCTGTGAACTTATGCATGTAATAGTCCGGTTCGTGACTAACAATCGGTGCATTTTGCAGTAATTTAGGTTTGATAAAATTCATCTGAAGCCATAGGCTCAGTCCAAACATTACCACTATCGCGGCGACGAGCACTGCCTGTTCTAGATGTCGATCGGCCACTTCAGAATATGCCGGCCCGCATTAGGTCGAGTGCATTGAGTGCGCCAATCGGTCGCTGTTCTGGATCTACCGCAAACAATCCGTTGATTGAGTGTTGACGCATGAGTTGGACGACTTCAGCGGCCAGCGCATCTCCCATGCCCAGAGAGGCCGTAGTGCTGGCTGTGGGCGCCAGGTTGTGTGGGCATGCTTCCTTCTCGACACTGGTATCGAGACATTCGACCGCAGTAGTACCCAGCGTAGACGCTGCCTGACCGGTCATGGCAATCAGGGGTATACCCATGCGTTTAATGATGGGCAGTAGGGTCAGGATGTCAGGGGTTTCCCCGGAATTCGAAATAGCGATCACAAGGTCGCCCGGTGTGATCATCCCCAGGTCCCCGTGACTGGCTTCTCCGGGATGGACAAAAAATGCCGGAGCACCGGTACTGGCTAGCGTTGCAGCTATTTTTCCGCCAATGTGGCCTGATTTCCCCATGCCAACCACAATGACGCGGCCTTCACAGGCCAGCAGCAGCTCGCACGCGCGGCTAAATCCGGCATCAAGCTGGTCCGCGAGCTGCCCCAACGCACGGCTTTCCAAGGACAAGACCTCTCGGCCTTCACGAGTAAAATCGATTTTGTTCATGACGCCTTAAATTGTGATTAAGCAGTCAGCACGTGATCTGGGCTATTCTACTGGAATCATGCATTGTCAGTGTTCAGCGATACGGATCGTGATTCAGGCCAAACCCTTCTCCAGCTCCGGGCTTGTTGGACTGTTAAAAGTCCAACCGCAGGTCCGTTCAGCGGGGCGCTCCTTGCCGAACAGGGGTTTATGATGGACTTCCCGGTGTTGTATTCCAAAATAATTCTCGGCCGACCGTTCCTGATATTGGCGTTGCTGGTTGGTGTTCTCATCTTTTTCTCAGCCAATGTCAGCCATTTCCGTCTGGACGCGTCTGCTGATTCGCTGCTGCTGGAGGGTGACGAGGACCTCCAAGTATTTAGGCAGATGTCTGAGCGATATCAAACACGCAGTTTCATCTTTGTTGCGTTTATTCCAAATCAGGATCTTTTTGCTCAGAGCACGCTCAATGTGATCAGTCAGATTAAGAATCAGATCACAGCCCTTGACGGCGTTGAATCGGTAGTCACCCTGCTCGATGTTCCATTGCTGAAGCAGCACAAGGGTTCTTTATCAGAGATAGCCAGTAGTTACCGAACCTTGGAGAGTCCACTGGCCGATACAGAAAAGGCAAGAGACGAACTGATTGTCAGCCCTATATTCAGTGACCTGGTGATCAGCGCGGACGGCAAAACGACTGCACTGCAGGTCAACCTGGCAGAAAACACGCAGTTAATTGCGTTACAAGCCGAGCGTGACCAGCTACTGTTGCGAAGCCAGCAAGCCAACTTCACAGTCAGCAATAAAGAATCGCTCGAACGCGTTAAGCGAGCTTACATCTTGGCAAAAGACCACGCCGATCAGCATAACCACCAGCTGATCGGACAACTTCGCGGCGTCATGGATCAGCACCGAGATCATGGGCAACTGGTGTTAGGCGGCGTGCCAATGGTGGTCGACGACATGATTACCTTCATAAGGAACGATCTGTTGGTTTTTGGTTGTGGTGTCTTTTTGTTTCTGGTTTTGATTTTGAGCCTGATCTTTCGCCAGCCACGCTGGGTGTTGTTACCGTTGATCAGTTGTGCCTATGCCGGTCTGACGATGGTAGGACTTCTGGGGTTCATGGACTGGCCGGTCACAGTAATTTCGTCAAACTTCGTTGCATTGATGCTTATTATTACCATGTCTATGACAGTCCATCTGATTGTTCGATACCGGCAACTCGAGCGGGATGAATCAGGTTGGTCGCAGCAGGAGTTGGTGTTTAAAACGACACGGAAAATGTTCTGGCCATGTCTCTATACTGCGTTGACCACAATCATTGCCTTTGGATCGCTAGTATTCAGTGATATCAAGCCGGTGATTGATTTCGGCTGGATGATGTCTTTGGGCCTTGGCGTTACTTTCCTGACCTGTTTTCTGTTATTCCCGGTCATGTTGGTGTTGCTTGGGCACGCGTCACGAACTCAAATACGAACCGCCCGGCCGTTTCATCTTACGTTGGGTTTGGCCCGGCTGACCGAGCATCATGGCAGGTGGATACTGGTGTTGGCTGCCGTGCTGGTTGGGTTGAGTTTTATCGGCATGATGCGCCTTGAAGTGGAAAACAGTTTTGTGAACTACTTTGGCAAGGACACTGAAATTCATCGTGGCCTGCGGGTCATCGACGAACAGCTTGGAGGCACTACACCGTTGGACATCCTGATTCGGTTTCCAGAAGCCGAACGCTCGCTGGCATTAGAAGAGGAAGATGAAGAACTTAAGTTACTGTTGGGGACGACGGATACCGGCGGTGATCAAGACTACTGGTTCACCCCGGACAAGATAGAACTTGTCAAAAAGGCCCACGACTACATCGAGACAGTCTACGGGATCGGAAAGGTGATGTCGGTGGCGTCGCTCGTTCGTGTGGGTGAAGAGATCAACAAAGGACCCTTTGATGCGTTTGAACTGGCTATTGTGTACAAGCGCATGCCCCAGGATCTAAAGTCGACACTGGTAGACCCCTACATCTCAGTTGCAGACAACGAAGCCAGAATTAGTGTCAGAGTCAAGGATTCGCTTGCTGATCTTCGTCGCGCTGAGTTGCTTAAACAGTTGCGAGTCGGGCTTGTTCAGGATGTGGGACTAGCCGAGGATCGTCTGCAGATTACCGGACTGCTTGTGCTATACAACAATATGCTGCAGAGCCTGTTTAAGTCACAGATTGAAGCACTGGGTGTCGTGATGCTGGGAATTGCAATTATGTTGCTCATACTTTTTCGATCGTGGGCACTGGCCATCATCGGAATCATCCCCAGCCTGCTGGCCGCTGTGTCGATTCTGGGTCTAATGGGGTTGATCGGAATTCCACTGGATATGATGACCATCACAATTGCCTCGATTACAATTGGTGTTGCTGTCGACAACAGCATTCATTATCTGTACCGGTTCAGAGAAGTGTTTCGACATCACCGTGACTACGTGATAACGCTGCGCAACTGCCACGCGAGTATTGGCAATGCAATCTCGTATACGGCCATAACGATCATTGCGGGGTTCTCTATATTGACACTGTCGAATTTTGTGCCAACCGTTCATTTTGGCCTGCTGACCGCATTGGCAATGTTAATTGCACTGCTGGCATCCTTGACGTTGTTGCCTAAATTGCTCCTGATCTTTAAACCATTGTGAGTCTCACAATCGTGACTACTCAGCTGCTGCGTCTTAACAACCGCCTTGGAATGCGTTTATTTGGGATCGTGTTGTCAGCTGTTATGTTATTTGTTGTTTTGGCAGCGCAGCCTGCTCGAGCAGAGCAACGACCCGACACGATACTGCATGAAACGGTGGAGCAGTTATTGGCGGAGCTGGACAGCAACCGGTCGGCACTGGCAGCCGACAAGTGCCAGCTTTATTCCCTGGTAAATCGTCTTGTGCTGCCACTATTTACGGTTGACAAGATCAGTCGACTCATACTGGGCGCACATTTCAAGACAGCCAGCCCTGATCTGCGAAATCGTTTCACCCGTGCTTTTATGGACCTGATGATCAGAACCTATGCCACTGCCATGTTCGAATACACCGGCCAGGAAGAAATCCAATACCTGCCCTTCGTTCTCGATGAGGCAGCCCGGACTGCCTTGGTACAGACCCGGGTGCGGGTTCCCGGGCAGGTGCCAGTGCCAGTCGATTATGCTTTCCTGCGTAGTGTGGACGGCCGCTGGCAGATTTACGATGTTAGACTTGACGGTATCAGCTTGGTGTTGAGTTATCGCCGCAGCTACGACCAGATCATTAGGTCCAAAGGGCTCGAGGTCCTCGTCCATGCGTTGGAGACACAGGACACAGACTGCTGAGGGCCTGTGCCGAAGTGGTTTGTTCTTCGGCAGGGTTGTCATCAGTCCGACGGGGAGTCGAATCGCTTACTATTTGTAGGTTTCCTTTTTGGGCCTATCGATATATTCTTGACACCGTATCGAGACTTAATGTCCTGGTGCGGGGACGATCGTAATAAAATTGCCGAATTATGCCAACACCTGAAGACATCAAGGGCTGGATCGAGCAGAATCTGCCAGGGTCGCAGGTCGAGATCTCAGGTGACGGTCGACATTTTGAGGCGGTCGTGGTTTACGCCGGGTTTGAAGGGAAAAACCGTGTTCAGCAGCAGCAGATGGTGTATGCGGCGCTAGGAGACAAGATGGACGAAGAGATTCATGCGCTGTCGATGCGAACGTTGACACCACAGTAATGTTTGAGCCGACGGGTTTATAAACGAGCAGGTAAGCAAAGGGGACGCTAATGAACGTGCAGGAACAAATCAAAAACATTGTCGAGGAAAACAGCGTCATGCTGTTTATGAAGGGAAGTCCTGACTTTCCACAGTGTGGTTTTTCCGGCAGGCTTGTGCAGATACTGCAGGCGTGCGGAGTACAATTCGCCTCAGCCGACGTGCTTTCAGATGATAATATTCGCCAGGGAATTAAGGATTTTTCGAACTGGCCGACCATCCCGCAACTCTATGTCAACGGAGAATTTGTCGGCGGCAGTGACATCGTGACAGAAATGTATGAAAGCGGTGAACTCCAGGCCAAACTGGAGACAGTCGCAAACTGACAGCGCGGGGTTGAGTCGGTGAGTTTATAAAGGCGCCTGCGGGCGCCTTTTGCTTGATTGTGGTCGGAACAACTGGACAGGCGTAACTACTCGAACCAGAATCAACGGATAGAGTAAACAGCACTCAAATGTTTTAGCCTGTGGACAAACTTTTGATCAGTGGCGGTATTCCGCTAGAGGGTGAGATTCGAATCTCAGGCGCAAAGAATGCAGCGCTGCCGGTTCTCATTGCGTCGCTGCTGACTGATCAGAATCTGGTCGTTAGCAACGTGCCACATCTACAGGACGTCACGACAACACTGGAACTGCTCGGCCACCTTGGAGTACGTATTGAGGTCGACGATAAGTTGGCGATAGACGTTAATGCGGCAGAATTGACCAGTCATCGGGCGCCTTATGAGCTGGTCAGAACAATGCGTGCCTCCATTTTAGTTTTGGGACCGCTGCTAACGCGCTTCGGCGAAGCTGAGGTGTCGCTCCCCGGTGGTTGTGCGATCGGCTCACGGCCAGTCGATCTGCATATCCAGGGGTTCGAGATGATGGGGGCGCAAGTCACGGTAGAAGGTGGCTACATCCGGGCCAGCATACCAGCGGGTCGTTTACAGGGGTGCCGGATTGTTTTTGACACGGTGACTGTGACGGGTACCGAAAACCTGATGATGGCAGCCGTACTGGCCGACGGTCGGACAATTCTGGAAAACGCGGCCAGAGAACCCGAAGTCGTAGACCTCGCTAAATGCTTGGTCGCGATGGGAGCAAGGATCAGTGGTGCCGGTACCGGTCAGATCGAAATAGAGGGTGTGGCAAGGTTAAGTGGCGCATACCATAGAGTTGCGCCTGACAGAATTGAAGCTGGTACTTATCTTGCAGCAGCGGCTGCAACCGGCGGCCAGATTCAACTTAGTGGCATAGAAACGAATTTGCTTGATGCCGTATTGGTGAAACTCGACGCCATGGGTGTCTCGATCATGGTTGATCAGGACACCATAGTCCTGTCTGTGGATGGGTGTCGACTAAAGGCAGTTGACCTGAAAACTGAGCCATTTCCCGGGTTTCCAACAGATTTGCAGGCACAGTTCATTCTCCTCAACAGTATTGCTCAGGGTACAGCAGTAGTAACGGAGACGATATTTGAGAGTCGATTTATGCATGTCCAGGAATTGCAGCGGATGGGTGCCGATATAGAGTTGAGGGGTAATACAGCGCTGGTGCGTGGTGTGAAAAACTTAAGTGGTGCTCAGGTGATGGCAACGGATCTTAGGGCGTCTGCCTGTCTGGTCCTGGCCGGATTGGCTGCTAAAGGCCAGACGGTTGTGGATCGTATCTACCATATTGATCGTGGGTATGACTGCATCGAAGAAAAACTCGCCCAGTGTGGTGCCCGTATCCAGCGGATCTCCAGTGGCCGATATCCCCAAGCGGCCGTGCACACATTGTAAATTTCTCATGCGGCATGAGCGCGGTTCATGTCGAAATGATCGGCGTGAGTCAGTGTTGGGCGTTGAAAAGTATCTACTTGAACTGGAGCAGGTACTTAGGTTGAAGATCATAGGAAACCGATGAAATTCGGGTTACTGGGCCCTGAGTAGGGCGCTGTGGCTGCTTTTTCAGGTGTTTGACGGGTACATTTACGAGGATTTTTGGAAAAAGGGTTATTATTCAATTATCAGGGTGCTCTCCATCGGTGGGTTTGGGTGGGTCGTGATCCTGTCAAGATAGCAGATTAAAAAGAGGAGAATCTCATGGGTGTTGGAGGCATAAGCATTTGGCAGCTGCTGATCGTACTGGTCATTGTGCTGTTGTTGTTTGGAACCAAGAAGCTACGCAACATGGGTGGTGATCTGGGTGGCGCAATCAAAGGGTTCCGTAGTTCAATCAAAGAGGTCAAGGCTGGGGACAGTGACAGTGAGGATCCCGAGACAGCGGATCAGCAGGCTGAAGCGACCCAGGACGACCTTGCCGATGTAGAGGCGACTGAGGACGTGAAGACGGAAAAAGTCTGACCGTAACCTGAGGCCGCATCATGTTTGACGTCGGATTTTCCGAGGTCGTAATCATTGCGATTATTGCCCTGGTGATTTTGGGCCCCGAGCGGCTGCCCAAAGTCGCACGCACGATCGGTTTCTGGGTCGGGAAAGCTCGCAGAATGGTTGCTGACGTCAAGACCGACATTGATCGGGAGATGCGTGAGAGCGAGCTGGCTGACCTCCGAAAGTTGGGCGACGAAATCAGTGATGTGAAAAATGAATTCCAGAGTGCTGCTGGGAAGGTTGCCGATGACAGCGGCGTGGAGTCGGTCGTTGAGTCCATCAAGAAATCAGCCGATGATATTCAATCGTCAGTGAGCGATGTCACAGCAACCGACGATTCGGCTCAGTCGGCAGAAAACGAGTCTCCCGTGGATGACACGACAGACACTTCACAGACCAAAGGCAAGCAGATCCCCACGTCCTGACCGATTAGACCATGGCTGAACCGAGCACACGACCCGGAGAAGAGGCAACGACGTTTATGTCTCACCTGCTGGAGCTGCGTAATCGCATCATGCGTGGTGGGGGCTCTATTTTGATCGTGTTTCTGATCGCTGCACCCTTCGCAAACGATCTTTATGAGTACTTGGCGGCCCCACTGATGGACGCGTTGCCGGAAGGGAACAGCATGATCTCAACCGAGCCCCACGGTCCGTTTTTCGTGCCGTTCAAGTTTGCTTTTGCGTTAGCAGTGGCAGTCGCCATGCCCTATCTGTTGTACCAGTTGTGGGCGTTTGTGGCCCCGGGGCTCTATCGTCACGAAAAACGGTTGACAGTACCCCTGCTGGTATCCAGCAGTATCCTGTTTTACCTCGGAATTTTGTTTGCCTACTACGCAGTTTTCCCGATTATTTTTGCTTTTTTCACCAGTACCGCACCCGAAGGGGTGTTGGTGATGACCGACATCAATGCCTACCTCAGTTTTGTGCTGAAGCTATTTTTCGCCTTTGGCCTGGCGTTCGAGGTGCCGGTTGCAACCGTGTTGATGGTCAAGATCGGCATGACCACACCGGATAGTTTGGCCAGCAAGCGGCCTTACATCATTGTGGGTGCATTTTTGGTGGGTATGGTGATGACGCCGCCCGATATTTTTTCACAAACTATGCTGGCCGTGCCGGTTTGGTTGCTGTTTGAAGCGGGTTTGTACTGTTCACGCATAATCAAATCCAAGGAGACCAAAGAGGCCGAGTCTGGACCGGACCTTAATGATCAGCAAGCCTGAACTCAGAGAAGGGAGTCGTCGAACAAATGACCACACCCCGTTAATTTGATATTTTACCGAGCAGTCCGTTGGCGCTGAAACTTTAGATGGTGCCACACCACGAAGGGTGTTAACGACGTAGCGCTGATGAATTCGTTTTTTTTTGCAGGGAGCCTATCGCGATCGACCACCGGGGATCTGTAGACGAGGTTGGTTGAGCGCAAATTTAATTCGCGAAACTTGGTTTGAGGTGAAGTTTTCTGGGCCTTGCCTGCTGAGTGCAGCCTGCTAGTAATCACTGGAGGTGCTGCGGTGGCAGATCTGACCAGCTGGGAGTACATTGCATTTGGACTGATCTTCCTGTGGAGTGGATTTGTCCGATCTGGTCTGGGTTTTGGGGGTGCAGCACTGGCCTTGCCACTGTTGCTGTTGCTGGTAGACAACCCGTTAACCGTAATGCCGATTCTGGCTGTTCAGCTGCTGGTGTTTGGTGCGGTCAGTGTCATCACCCGCCTCGATTACGTGGACTGGCATTATCTGGTACGGTCCCTGCGCTGGTTGTTGCCATTTACGATCGCAGGTGTGGTCGGCTTGCTGAACCTGCCAGGGACTTTGTTATCCGCAATAGTTTACGCCGTGAGTGCTGTTTATGCGGTGAGCTATATTCTGGCAGTTGAATTTAAGAGCCATAACCCGATTACCGATAGGGCTCTGTTGGCGCTGGGTGGGTATGCCAGTGGTACATCATTGATCGGGGCACCTCTGATTGCAGCGGTTTACTTGCGCCATGTATCGCGTCAGAACCTGCGGGAAACTTTGATCGTTCTGTGGGGAATTCTGGTGGTGTTCAAGATGAGCGCTTTTGTCTATACCGGCATTGACCTGCAACTGCTACACCAAGTTTGGTTATTGCCCTGCGCGGTAATCGGTCATGTTATGGGTTTGAAGGTCCATCAGAAACTTCTCACCAGCACGGGCAATCTATTCATGCGCCTGCTGGGCAGTGGGCTACTGGTGGTAACCTTGGTCGGAGTGTGGCTGAATTTTCTGTGACGGTCTCTATACCGAGTTGCGCGGTATAATCCCCGCCCCTTTTAATTATCGCGTGGCACTTTGTGACAGATCCTCTCAAAACAGCAGTCGAGACATTGCTTGAGCCCTCCGGTCTTGAGCGCACCGATATAGACGGCCTGCTGGCCAGAATGATGTCTCATCAGCTGGACTACGCTGATCTTTATTTTCAATACAGCCGTCACGAGGCCTGGTCACTGGAAGACGGCGCTGTCAAATCCGGCAGTCGAAGTACCGATCAAGGTGTCGGTGTGCGGGCAATCAGTGGTGAGAAGACCGGTTTTGCCTATTCGGATGAGTTTCAGCTGCCAGTGTTGACGCAGGCTGCGAATGCCGCACGCGCCATCGCACAGGCAGGCTATGACGCAACCCAGGCGGTCGACCGTCAGAGTAATGCCGGCACCGCGTTATACACTTCGGCCGATCCACTCGCGTCGCTGGAAGAAAAATCAAAAATAAAACTGCTGGAAAAAGTTGAAGCTGAAGCGCGACAACAAGATCCTCGTGTGAGTCAGGTCATGGCGAGCCTCGCCGGGTCCCACGAAGTGATGCTGGTGGCCCGGCACGATGGCAGTCTGGTTGCCGATGTGCGGCCCCTGGTCCGGCTCAATGTGACGGTGATCGTCGAGAGTGAGGGTCGTCGTGAACAGGGCAGCGCCGGCGGCGGTGGCCGATTTGGCTACAACTGGTTTATGGAAGCCGAACGCGCTGAGGAATTTGCCCGCGACGCAGTACGTCAGGCGTTGATCAGTCTGGAAGCCACAGATTCTCCTGCTGGCACCATGACCGTGGTTCTGGGGCCAGGCTGGCCCGGTATCCTATTGCACGAGGCAATTGGTCACGGTCTCGAGGGAGATTTCAACCGAAAACAAACATCGGCGTTTTCTGGACGAGTCGGTGAACAGGTCGCCTCTACACAGTGTACCGTGGTTGACGACGGGACATTGCCAGACCGCCGGGGATCATTGTCGGTAGATGACGAGGGGACCCCCACGGCCTCTACGGTACTCATCGAAAATGGCATTCTCAAAGGTTATATGCAGGACACACTCAATGCGCGTCTGATGGGGGTTAACACGACTGGCAATGGCCGCCGGGAATCGTACGCCCATTTGCCGATGCCGCGTATGACCAATACCTATATGCTGGCCGGCGAGTATGATCCTGGAGAAGTCATTGAATCTGTCAGCAATGGGCTGTATGCGGTCAATTTTGGTGGTGGACAAGTCGATATCACATCCGGCAAGTTTGTGTTTTCGGCCAGTGAGGCTTATCTCATTGAAAACGGAAAAGTCACGACCCCGGTCAAGGGTGCGACTCTGATTGGGAATGGACCCGATGTGCTGACGCGCGTATCGATGGTCGGCAATGATTTAGGCCTGGATACCGGTGTTGGTACTTGCGGCAAGGAAGGACAGAGCGTACCTGTAGGTGTCGGTCAGCCCACCTTGAAAATTGATAGCCTGACAGTTGGCGGAGTTGAAGTCTGATTGACCGTAAAAAGAAGTAACCCCAGTGAATAAGAGCATCGAACCAGTAGCACCTGCTTCAAGCCGACTTGATCCATCAGACCTTGGCCTTGTGGTCGAGATGACTCTCGCCGAAGCAACGCGACAGGGTGCGAGTGGGGCAGAAGCAGTGGCTGCCCTGAGCCAGGGGTTGTCGGTCAATGTCCGCATGGGCGAGCTTGAAACTGTAGAGCATACCCGCGACCGAGGTCTGATCATCACAGTTTATTTCGAACAGCGAACCGGGAGTGCCAGTACGTCGGACTATTCGCCAACGTCGGTTAAAGATACCGTCCAGGCCGCGTGCAGGATTGCTGAATATACTGAGACTGATTCGTGCAATGGGCTGGCAGATCCGGATCGTCTGGCGACGGACTTTCCCAATCTGGAACTTTTCCATCCCTGGAATCCATCGGTTGATGATGCTTGCGACATGGCACTGGAGTGTGAGCAAACGGCCATTGATCATGATCAGCGAATCGAAAACTCTGAAGGGGCTTCGGTCAGTTCGCATGAAGGACACGAGGTTTATGCCACCACCAGTGGCTTTTGGGGAGAGAGTCGACAGACCCGGCATGGCCTGAGTTGTTCGGTCATCGGTCGGGACGACAGCGGGATGCAGAGGGATTACTGGTTTAGTTCATCACGACAGGCCGCACAACTGGACAAACCGGATATTGTGGGTCTGGAGGCTGCCAGGCGAACGGTGCGACGACTCGATGCCCGGAAAATAGACACCTGCCAGGTCCCTGTCCTTTTTGAAGCACCGGTCGCTTCTAGCCTGATATCCCATTTTGTTGGGGCGATCAGCGGCGGTGCACTTTACCGCAAGGCGTCGTTTCTGCTGGACCAGGTCGGCCAGCAGGTTTTCCCGGATTTTGTACAGATCTATGAACAGCCGCTGCTCAAGTGTGCCATGGGCAGTGCTGCTTACGACAGCGAAGGTGTCACCACCTCGGCTAGAAATGTCATTTCCAACGGTGTGCTACAGCGTTATTTGCTCGGATCCTACTCTGCGCGGCGTCTTGGGCTCGAGACGACCGGTAATGCGGGGGGTATTCACAATCTCACCGCCGCGTCAGGAGACCAGGATCTGACCGATCTGATCAGTGGGCTGGAAAAAGGGTTGCTGGTAACCGAACTGATTGGTTTTGGCGTTAACATGGTCACTGGGGACTATTCCCGGGGTGCCGCCGGCTTTTGGATTGAGAACGGTCAGATCCAATATCCGGTTGATGAAGTGACAATTGCTGGTAACCTCAAAGAAATCTTTAGCGGCTTGTGTGCGATTGGCAAGGATGTGGATACGCGGCGCAACATTCGCTGTGGTTCGATATTGATTGATGGACTGACTGTTGCCGGCAACTGATTGCTCGAAACAAATCAGATTTGATCCGCACGTAGGTCTGCATAGGCAGTTTTTGAGATTTAATGTCGCTGTGGCACAATACCTTATCTGACTTACCTGACAAGTCACTTAAATTAAGTTGGGCGACCGTCTACGGTTGCCCACTGATCTTTTTACAGACCGCGTAGGTCAGTACCTTCCCAAGATACCTGTGTTCGGGCGAACCCGACTTCTGTAAACAGTTCTTGCCCTATTTCTCTCGCCTTAATTCACTCTCATCGTGAACCTATACAGTAGCGCACATCAATTTTAATTTCTACTTTGATGTTGTGTTGGCTCTATTTATTTGCGACAAAGTGTGTACATGGTTGCGTCATGTCCAGCGATCCGAATCTATCATGTTGCTTGATGTAACAGCGTCAACAGGGCAGGGCAGACCCCTACCCACCCCCTTTTAAGAACCCGGGGTTATCACATATCCAGCCCATACAGCGGTGGGGTATTCAGGCCATTCCGAAATTGCGGGATGGTAGACTCTGGCAACTCTTAACAGAGTTAAGGATTCCAATTCACAAAGGTAATAATGGGGAAAGAAAACATGGCATTGCTATCTATGTGTCTGCCGATACTAACGGGCAAAAAAGAGAAGTGGCAACAGATGATGAATACTATCAATGAAGCTTCCGCCAAAGCTGAAATGGACAAATCTAGAGAAGATACTGGAGTACATGAGCGTACATTTCTACAAGAAACACCCGGCGGCGACTTCGTGATCCTGACATTCGAAGGTGAAAATCCCGCTGAGAGTTTGGGGAAGATTATGGCTTCTGCTCCTGAAGAATTTGCCGCATTCGCGTTGGACGTACACGGTATGGATATGAAGGCCCCACCACCACCATTACCCCAACTTGTTTATGACAGTCGGGCCTAAGAAAGTCCCAGCAGGTGTGGCCGGGACGAATATTAATCCGTCGGTTGATAACCTGTTTTTGTGATTATTAAACTAGCGCGGCGCGTTCGGCAAAAAATCATAACCGAATTATGGGCAATGCACTGCAATTCAGAAGTGCGACAGAAGACGACTGTACAGAACTGGCACTAATGATAGATGTAGCTGGTAGAAGGATGCCATCTTACCTTTGGAGCCAAGATACGGGACAAGGGCAATCCTATTTTGAGTATGGCAGAGAAAAAATTAGAACCGATGCCAATAGCAATTCTTATTTCAAAAATT
>Ga0315338_1003369_pt1 | contig 14043 bp, 12 predicted proteins | sample ASW8metaG_FD_204518 | JGI IMG/M metagenome (GOLD analysis project Ga0315338, IMG submission 204518) | Ammonia-oxidizing marine archaeal communities from Monterey Bay, California, United States - ASW #8 | ecosystem: Environmental > Aquatic > Marine > Coastal | place: USA: California | collected... | reverse complement strand
TTTGCAATGATTTATACGGTTTCCGCAATGTCCGGTTTATTAGGTCCAATCTTCTTTGGCCTGCTCAGCGACAATTACGGGATTGAGGTGACGATGTTTGCAATGGCGACGGTGTCGCTCCTGGCGATTCCGCCAATCCTGCTGCTACGGCCGAAACGAGCAGTACGGAAGATCGCCTGATCCAACCTTATTTGGGGATTAAACAGGTTCTGGAAATAGGGAAGCGATGCAATTTTATTGGCATAGACGCCGCGAATGGACAGTGTTCGCCATGGGCGAATCGAACCGGCCGGCAAATCGCCGGATTGGTTGTGCCACCACCGGATTCGAAGCATGATCGGCGCGAACACGGGGACCCAAATTTCGATGGAATATACCGATGCATAGCGTGGGTGTGATCGTTGTCGGCGACGGCACAGAGTAACGTATAAACTGGGGAGTGAACGCGTCATTCGTGACAGCGACATCGAGGAAACATTATGAGCACGCACCTGTTTGCCCCCGCCTACAAGCCGGAGCCCTTTTGGTGGGAGCGCAGCCCGCTTTGCGCCGAGCCGGAACCCGCCTTGCCCACCAGCGCTGATGTGGTGATCATTGGGTCCGGCTATACTGGTCTTTGCGCGGCGATCCAGACTGCGCGCGGCGGACGGCACACAGTGGTCGTCGAGGCTGACGCCATCGGCAGCGGTTGCAGCAGCCGCAATGGTGGGCAAATCTCCACGTCGATCAAGCCGCAATACGGCGATCTCAGCCGCAAAGTGGGCGAAAAACTGGCATACGATATTATCAAGGAAGGCCACAACGCCCTGAAATGGATCGGCGACTTCGTCGAGGCCGAGAGCTTGGATTGCGATTTCGACGTCGTCGGCCGCTTTTATGCCGGGCACACGCCGGGCCAGTTCGAAATGATCGCAAAATCCATTGAAAACCCGCAAAAGGGCCTGGAAACGGACGCCTATGTCGTGCCGAAGGCCGAGCAGCACGTGGAGATCGACAGCCCCGATTACCATGGCGGCGTCGTGTTTCCGCGCCATGCCGCCGTCGATCCCGGCGCCTATCACAAGGGCCTGCTAGACCGGGCGCGAGAGGCGGGCGCGACCGTGATCGGCCACTGCGGCGCGGAAGGCATTTCCGGCGCCGCGGGCGACTTCACGATTGCCACGGCCAAGGGACCCATCAAGGCCCGCAACATTATCGTCGCCACCAACGGCTACACACGCGGCCTGACGCCCTGGCAGCAGCGGCGGATCATTCCCATCGGCAGCTACATCATCGCGACCGAACCGCTGGCGCCCGGCGTGATCCAGCGCCTGATCCCAAAACGGCGGGTCGTCAACGATACCAGGAAGCTGGTGGTCTACTACCGCACCGACCCCGCGGGCGAACGCATCCTGTTCGGCGGCCGCGTCTCGATAAGCGAGACCGACCCGACCGCCGCCGCGCCCGCCATGCACGCCGAAATGGTCATGCGCTTCCCCGACCTGGCCGGGACCCCCATCACGCACGCCTGGATGGGCTTCGTTGGCTATACATTCGATGAGATGCCCCATCTGGGCGCGCAGAACGGCATCCACTATTCGATGGGCTATTGCGGCTCCGGCGTGTCGCTCTCCAGTTATTTCGGCACCAAGATCGGGCAGCAGGTCCTGGGCCTGAAAGAGGGCGATAGCCCCCTTTCCCAAATCGACTTCCCAACGCGCCCCTACTATTGGGGCAAACCGTGGTTCCTGGCGCCCTCCATTCGCTACTACCGCTGGAAGGATGCGCGCGCGGCGTGAAATTACGGTGTCAGTGTAATTTGCGGATCCCAGCACGGACGCGCAGGCGTTCTTGTCGGATTGGTTGCGCCATCGCCACTTTCGAAGCATGATCTGTGCGAAGGTGGGAGTCCTAATTTCCGATGGAAACGACCGATGCATAGCGCAGATGTGATTGTCGTCGGCGGCGGCAGTTTCGGCGCGGCCGTCGCGTATGGGTTGGTGCGAAAGGGCGTCGATACGGTTGTACTGGACGGCGCGGACGATTCGCTGCGCGCGGCGCGCGGCAATTTCGGGCTTGTCTGGGTGCAATCCAAGGGCATGGGGCTGCAGCGCTACGCCGATTGGAGCCGCGAGTCGTCGCATCTATGGACCGATTTCGCCGACGACCTGAAAGACAGCGCCGGCATTCACGTCAATTACCAGAACGGTGGCGGCCTCAATCTGCTGCTCAGCGAAGAAGAGCGGGAAACCTGCCGCCGCAACATCGATATCATGCGCCAGCAGGCGGGCGCCGACGGCTACGACGCCGAGATTATCGAGCGCGACGAAATTCAGAAGATGGTGCCTGGCTTGAAAGTTGGCGATGGCGTCGCCGGAGGATCCTTTGGCCCGCATGACGGGCACGCCAATCCGCTGCGCCTGCTGCGCGCGCTGCATCGCGGTTTCGAACATCTGGGCGGCCGCTATTTCGCCTGCAACCAAGTCACCAATATCACCCATGATGGCGGCGCGTTCGTCGCCGAGACGCCCTCGAACTGCTTCACCGCGCCGAAGATTGTGATCGCCTGCGGACACGGCATCACCAAGCTGGCACCGATGGTCGGGATCAACGCGCCGATCCGGCCACAGCGCGGACAGGTGCTGGTCACCGAACGCATCGAGACAACCGTCGAGATGGCGCTCGGCTCGATCCGCCAAACCGACGAGGGCGGGTTCATGTTCGGCAATTCGGAGGAAGAGGTCGGCTTTAACGACGGCACGACCTTGCCGGTGACAGGCAATATCGCGGCGCGCGCGGTGAAGGCTTTCCCTCAAATGGCCAATGTGCGGTTGGTTCGGAATTGGGGCTGCATCCGCGTGCTGACCCCGGACAAATGCGCCATCTACGACGAGTCGGAGACTTTGCCGGGCGCCTATGTGGCGACCTCGCATAGCGGCGTGACCCTCGCCGCTGTCAATGCCCATCACGTGTCGAAATGGGTCGCGACCGGCGAGACGCCGCCGGACTTCGATCATTTTAGCGCCCGGAGGTTCGATGTTCCGGCGGCTGCATGATCCCGAGCCCGAAGCTGTCACGATCAATTTCGAGGGTGAAATCCTTAAGGTCGGCGTGGGCGAAACCGTCGCCGCGGCCGTCCTGACCGCCAATCCGGGCCATAGCCGAACGACGCCGGTGACGGGCGCGCCACGCCTGCCTTTCTGCATGATGGGCGCCTGCTTCGATTGCCTTATGGAAATCGACGGCATCCCGAACCGTCAGGCCTGCATGGAAATTGTCCAGGACGGTATGAAGGTGCGCCGGCAGGAAGGCAAACGGCAGTTAAGCGCATGAACGACACGGTCGACTTCCTGATTATCGGCGGCGGCCCCGCCGGACTGGCCGCTGCCGTCGAAGCCGACGGGCTGGGTCTGTCCACGCTGGTTCTGGACGAGCAGCCGGCGCCGGGCGGTCAAATCTACCGCGGTATCGAGTCGGTTCATCCCGAGACGCGTAGCGTTCTTGGTGACGATTACGGGCAGGGCGCGGCGCTTGCCGGAGCTTTCCGCGCCTCGAAGGCCGATTACCGGCCGGGCGCCGCGGTGTGGCGAGTCGACGAAGACGGTTCGGTCGCTTATTCCCAGGACGGCAAGGGCGCAACGGCAACGGGGACCCGGATCCTTGTTGCGACCGGCGCTATGGAACGTCCCACGCCAATACCCGGTTGGACGTTGCCGGGTGTGATGACGGCCGGCGGCGCGCAAGTCCTGCTCAAATCTTCTGGCATGGTTCCGTCCGGGCCCGTTGTCGTCGCCGGATGCGGACCCCTCGCTTTGCTGATCACCCAACAATTGATTCGCGCCGGCGCTGATGTCGTGGCGCTGCTGGAAACTACGAAGTTCGGTGACTACCTGTCTGCAGCGCCGCATTTACTGACCGCGCTTCGCGCGCGGGACTATTTGCGCAAAGGACGGCAATTGCGCCGCGATATCCGCGCCGCCGGTGTCCCGATCCATTCGGGTGTCGACGCTCTGGCCGCGGTTGGCGAGGACAAGGTCCGTGCCGTGTCCTTCAAGCGCAACGGCGCGCGGTCGGAAATTGCCGTCGACACGCTGCTATTGCATTTCGGCGTCGCGCCCAACACGCAGATCACCCGACAGGTCTTCTGCGATCACGAATGGTACGAGCCACAGCGGTACTGGCGTCCCGTGCGCGACGCATGGGGCGCGACCAGCCAGGCCGCGATCGCCGTCGCTGGCGACGGCGGCGGAATCGACGGGGCGGTCGCCGCGGCGTTGACCGGCCGCCTGGCGGCACTAGACGCGGCGCACCGGCAGGGGAAGATCGACCAAGCGGAGCGCGACCGTCGCGCCGCGCCGCTTCGTGACGAATTCGCGACCCATCAGGCGATCCGGCCGCTGCTCGACGCGCTGTTCCCGCCGCCGCCGCAAATTTGCGCACCGCCGGACGATACGACGATCGTCTGCCGCTGTGAGGAAATCAGCGCCGGCGACATCAAGGAAGCGGTGGCGCTCGGCGCTATGGGCCCAAACCAGCTCAAGGCGTTTACCCGCTGCGGCATGGGACCCTGCCAGGGACGCATGTGCGGCCTTACCGTGTCGGAGCTGATCGCCAAGGCGCGGGGCGAAACCGTCGAGGAAACGGGCTATTATCGCATCCGCCCGCCAATCAAGCCGGTCACCCTGGGCGAGCTGGCGGCGATGGCGGCGATGGCGGCGATGGCGGACTAGCCTGCAATACGGACATGGTTGAGTAACGAAGGCTTGGAGTAAATGAGCGCGCTATACAATTTGGGCGACCTGCTGAACCGGAGCAAGGATCCGGACAAGACCGCCCTGATCGATCTGAGCCGACCGGAAGGTACGCGGGAATTCAGCCATGCGGAGATCGACGCCGCGTCGCGTGCGGTGGCGCGCGGATTGCTGGCGCGCGGTCTGAAGCGTGGCGACCGGGTGGCGATCCTGGCATCCAACCGGGTGGAGTTTCTGACGGCCTATTTCGGCACCATGCGCGCCGGCCTGGTGTCCGTGCCGATCAACTACAAATTCCCGGACGAAACCGTCGAATACATCCTGCGCGATGCGGATATCAAACTGGTCTTCGCCGATGACGAGCGCGCCGCCCGTGTGCCGGCGGGGTTTCCCGTCCTGTTATTCGGCGACGACGGACCGAATGGGTTCGATGCGTTATGCGATCCCGGCGATTTCGAATCGGTCCGCCCGGCGGAGGACGAAATCGCCATGTTCCTCTACACTTCCGGTTCGACCGGACGGCCGAAAGGGGTCCCGCTGACCCACGCCGGCCATCTGTGGGTCGTAAACGTCCGCATCGATCCGCCGCCGGATGCCGACCACCGCGTTCTCGTGGCAGCCCCCCTCTATCACATGAACGGGCTCGCCATGTGCAAACTGGCGGTCGGGGCGCATTTGACGGTCGTCCTGCTGCCGCAATTCACCGCCACCGGTTATATAGATGCGATCGGCAAGTACGGCGTGACCTGGCTGACTTCCGTGCCGACCATGCTGGCGATGGTCGCGCGCGAGAAAGATGCGCTTGCCCGCACCGACCTGTCGTCGGTCCGCATCGCGCGAATGGGTTCCGCGCCGGTCAGCCAGAAGCTCTACGACGATCTGCGCGAAATATTCCCCAATGCCCTGATCACGAACGGGTACGGGACGACCGAGGGCGGCCCGTCCTGCTACGGCGCGCATCCCGACGGCTTGCCGCAACCCGGTATGTCAATCGGCTATCCGCGCCCGGACTGCGACGCGCGGCTGGTCGACGGCGGCAATATGGATGCCGACCAGGGCGTCCTGCATTGCCGTAACCCGTCGGTCACGCCCGGCTATCACAATCTGCCGGAGAAAACCGCCGAAGTACTGAGCGCGGACGGCTGGTACGACACCGGCGACATCATGCGCCGGGACGAGAACGGCTTTCACTATTTTGTCGGCCGCGCGGACGACATGTTCAACTGCGGCGGTGAGAACATTTATCCGGGCGAAGTCGAAAAGATGCTGGAGAAGCACCCGGATATCGAACAGGCTTGCGTAGTACCGGTGCCGGATGAGATCAAGGGGTACAAACCTTCCGCCTTCGTCGTGCCGGTGGACGGCAAAGCGCTGGAAGAGCAGACCGTGAAGGAATTCGCCTTGGCGAACGGACCGGCCTATCAGCATCCGCGGCAAGTCGTCTTCTTGCCCATCCTGCCGCTGACCGGTACCAACAAGATCGACCGGAAGGCCCTGACCGAACGCGCCTCGTCCGCGATGCCACAGGAGACCGCCTGATGACCGAACTCAGTCTCGAACTCGACCATACCGGCGTCGCCGTCCGCGACCTCGATGTCGGACAGACGACCTATGACCGTCTCGGGTTCACCCTGACGCCGCGCAGCTTCCATTCGGGCTCTCGCACCGCCGGCGGACCGGTCGAAAAATGGGGCTCGGGAAATCATTGCGCCATGTTCGAGAACGGCTACCTGGAAATCATCGGGATTACCGACCCGAATCTGTACAGCTCCACGAAAGAGTACCTGGATCGGTACGAGGGGCAACATATCGTCGCGATCGGCAGCGGCGACGCCGACAAATCCTATCCAATCCTGAGCAGCCGATATGAAGGCGTGACGCCGGCAACGAAGCTGCAGCGGCAGGCGCCATTCGGTCCCAACAACGAAGAGACCCGGCTCGCGGCGTTCCGCAACATTCATGTCGACCGGGACCGCTTTCCCGAAGCGAAACTGATATTCATCGACCACCTGACCCGCGACGTGTTGTGGCAACCGCACCTGCTGGACCACCCCAACGGCGCCGTCGCACTCGCGGAAGTCGCGCTGTGCGTCAAGGATCTCGACGAAACCTGCGGCCGCCTGTCCCGGCTATTTGGAACACAGCCGGAAGAAGTCAGGCCCGGCGGCAAGGTCTTTCACCTGTCGCGCGGCAACGTCTATGTCATAACCGAAACTCGGTTGCAGGAATGGGTCGGCATTTCACCGCCGGCCATGCCCTATGTCGCCGGGTTCGGGATAGCGGTAAAAGATCTCGACGCCACCAGGGACTATCTCGCCTCGAGAGGCGTACCAACGACCGATCATCCCTACCCCGCCCTGTGGGTCCCACCGGAAAATACTTGTGGTCCGATTGTGACTTTCAGTCAGGCCTAGCCCAAAGAAACGAAAGAGAAGAACGATGCGCGCAGCGGTAATTCACGAACATGGCGACCCGGAAAACCTGGTCTACGAAGCGAACTTTCCCGATCCGGAATGCGGCTCAGACGACGTCGTGGTGCGCGTCAAGGCGTCTTCGCTCAACTATCACGACATCTTCACGCGCCGCGGCATGCCGGGGATCAAGCTCGACCTGCCGGTGATTTGCGGCCTCGACGTCGCCGGTGAAATCGCCGAAACCGGCGCCGATGTTTCCGGCTGGTCGGTCGGCGACCGGGTCCTGATCGATCCGCGCAACCGGGTCGAAGGCGGGCTAATGGGCGAGACCACGCATGGCGGGCTGGCCGAATTTTGCCGCGCACCGGCGCACCAACTGGTCCGCATGCCGGACGGCGTCACCTTCGAGGAAGCCGCCAGTCTGCCCGTCGCTTACGGCACCGCGCACCGCATGATGGTCACGCAAGGCAAGATCAGTGAAGGCGAACGCTGCCTCGTGCTCGGCGCGAGCGGTGGGGTCGGGACCGGCTGCGTCCTGCTCGCCGATATGTTCGGCGCCGATGTCATCGTCTGCGCCAGCACCGAGGAGAAGATCGAGCGGTTGAAGCAGTTCGGCGCCAGCGACGGCATCAACTACGCCGACAGCGCTTTCGAGAAGGAAGTGTGGAAACGCTTCAACAAGCCGACCCGCTACAGTACGGAAGGCGGCGTCGACATGGTGGTTAATTTCACCGGCGGCGACACCTGGGTCCCCTCGCTTAAATGCCTGCGCAAGGGCGGCCGGATGATGACCTGCGGCGCCACCGCCGGATTCGATCCGCAGACCGACATCCGTTACATCTGGACCTTCGAACTTCAGATCCTGGGCTCGAATAGCTGGGAACGTGAAGATCTCGAGCAACTTATGCAGTACATCCAGGACGACCGGATGCATCCGGTCATCGACCGCAGTTTCCCGCTGACCGAAGCCCGCGAGGCGCTGCGCCTGCTGGAGGACCGCGAGGTCTTCGGCAAGGTCGTCGTCTGCCCCTGATACCGGAGCCCACCGCACCATGAGCGACATTCTGAGCAAAGAAGAAATTCAGGCCCTTCTGGACAACTCCCCCTTCATTTCCTTCATGAACCTGACCGTAGAGTCCGCGAACCCGGACACGGATACCGTCGTCATGCGCATGCCCATGCGTCCCGAGTTCGAACGCCGCGCCGGTACCGGACAGTGGCATGGCGGCCCGATCGCCTCGCTGATCGACACGGTCGGCGACTATGCCGTGGTCATGAAGGTGGGCGCGGGCGTGCCGACAGTCAATTTCCGCACAGACTATTTGCGCCCGGGCGTCAATACCGACTTGATTGCGACCGCCCAGGTCCGCCGTGCCGGCCGTTCTATCACGGTCGTCGACATCGATGTGCATGACGAGAGCGGCAAGCTGCTCGCCCTCGGCCGCGGCACCTATGTTCCGCAAGCCGGATAGAAACCGTCCTTATTGGGTTTTTGGCGGTTCCACGGCTACGGTCCGTTTACACTCCAGCACCCAGACGTCGTAGACGGGATGCTCCAGAGCGGACAGCGCCGGGCTGGAGGAAAACATCCAGCCGGTGAACAGCTCGGTCAGCGGTTCGTCGGGCCGGTTTTCCATCACTTCGAGCAACACCGCCGATTCCGGCGGTTCCTCCGGCGGCGTCCGGTCGCAATTCTTGACCGTGATCTCAAGCGTCCCGAATTGCACCGTCGCACCCAGAGGCGCCTCGAAAGTCGATACGCGGGCGGTCACCTTATCGAGCCCCTGCATAATCACCATGTCGCCCGGAAACGCAGCCGCGGGACCAGCAAAGAGCGTCGAGGCTATCGTAAGCGCAGCGCCGAATGACTTGTTCATGACGTCATACTTTAACAAGATTTAATGGCTATTTCGCGGCGGCGTTAAACCAAATCGTGCGGCGCGCCTACCAGCCGCCGTCGTCGGTCAGGAAAATGAAAAACAACAGCGGCGCGGCCAGCAGTACGGCCGCCCCGACGAGGATATGAACCGTTTCGCGGTTCATCGGTGAACGCCGTCTATTCCGGCTTCCAAGCTTCGTAATCCCCGGTGGCGCTCGCGCGTTGCCCGCCTCGCAAGGTATGCCCGGCCGGGCGGTATGCCTCCGACGTGCCGGTAAGGTTGGGCGAATGCGGCTTCTGCCAGTCGCGGCGGCGTGGTCCGTCCGGCACTTTTGAATTCGTGTAATGCAGCCAGGCATTCCACTCCGGCGGGACCTTGCTCGCCTCATCATCGCCATCGTAGATGACCCAACGCCGGCGCCTGCCACCCTGCGCTGGCTTGCGGTCTTGGAAATATCGATTGCCGAATTCATCGGCGCCGACAGCCTCGCCTCTCAGCCAGGTTATCATGCGGGTAATCGCGGTCGTCATGGCCGTTAGCTCTCCCAGTGGGTAGAATCAAACATATGGTACCCCTACGATCCCGTAGCCCGGTTTCCCGGCAGGAGAAGGCTCGCAGGTGATGCCGTGACATCGGCAAGGGGCTTCGACGCATCGAGAAGCCGGAATAGGAGACCCGAAGGGCGGCTTCCCGAGTACACCGGCGACGTTGCGCGCCGCTTGTGATGCATTAGCATCACGGCGCAACGCGCGCCTGACCGGGTGAACTCGGGAAGCCGTCGTAGAGGCACCATATGTTTCATTCTATCCACTAATGCCCGCCCGAAGCAGCGGGAATATGACATTTGCCGCAACCAGCGTCCAGCCTGTCCGCCGGCCAGCGCTGTTGCCTTGCTATCCACGCACGCAACCGTAAACGAACTCTTTCGATAGCGGGTTTCCAGGACAAAATCCTCGTTAATAGCGAAAATTAACAAAATTCCGCTCGAATTAGTTTATTTGGGCCTCAATAGACGGGAAAGAAAATTACAATATTTATGCCCTAGATTACAAATAACCACAAAATGTATTGCAATACTCAACAGATTGTGGCGAAATAGAGATAGTCCCATATATGTGGTGTCGTGAATCGGGAACAACCCTGACATTGGACGGTGGGACAGGGTTAAGGGAAGTCGACGGCAAGCAGAATGTTTTGCGACGACCGGCCCAAAAGTTGAACCGCTAAGGGCCAGGCCGGGGAAAAGTATTAATGCGCATCGAACGCCGATTCACTACCAAAGGACAATCCGCTTACGCCGGAATCGATTTCCGGATGACCACCAGTGAGATTCGCAATCCCGACGGCTCCATCGTATTCCGTCTGGAAGACATCGGCGTTCCGGCGGGCTGGAGTCAGGTCGCTTGCGATGTGCTAGCGCAGAAATATTTCCGCAAGGCCGGCGTCCCGGCCCGCCTGAAAAAGATCGAAGAAAACAGCGTACCCTCCTGGTTATGGCGCAGCGTCCCGGACGAGGACGCTCTGGCGGCGCTACCGGAAGACGAGCGCTATGGCGGCGAGATGAGCGGCCAGCAGGTCTTCGACCGCATCGCCGGCACCTGGGCCTATTGGGGCTGGAAGGGCGGCTATTTCGACGGCGAAGCCGACGCGCAGGCTTATTTCGACGAGATGCGGCACATGCTGGCCAGCCAAGTCGCGGCGCCGAACTCGCCGCAATGGTTCAACACCGGTCTGCACTGGGCCTACGGCATCGATGGACCGGCGCAAGGTCATCATTATGTCGATTTCGAATCCGGTGTCCTGACGCGCGCCAAATCGGCCTACGAGCATCCGCAACCGCACGCCTGCTTCATCCAGTCCGTCGACGACGATCTGGTGAACGAAGGCGGCATCATGGATCTGTGGGTCCGCGAGGCGCGCCTGTTCAAATATGGCTCCGGGACCGGCAGTAACTTCTCCAGCATCCGCGGTGAAGGCGAACCGCTGTCCGGCGGCGGCAAATCCTCCGGCCTGATGAGTTTCCTGAAGATCGGTGACCGGGCCGCGGGCGCGATCAAGTCCGGCGGCACGACGCGCCGCGCGGCGAAGATGGTCATCGTCGACATCGATCACCCGGACATCGAGACCTATATCAACTGGAAGACGGTCGAAGAGCACAAGGTTGCGGCCCTCGTAACCGGCTCGAAGATCAACAACCGCTGCCTCGGCGCCGTCATGGACGCCTGCCAGGAAGGCGACGGCGACTTGCGGCTCGATCCGAAGTCCAATAAGGCGCTAAAGAAAGCGATCATCGCCGCCCGCAAACACCACGTTTCCGAAAACTATATACAGCGCATCATTCAGTTCGCGCGGCAGGGCTACACGACGGTCGAGTTCGAGACCTATGACACGGATTGGGATTCGGACGCCTATCTGACGGTTTCCGGGCAAAACTCCAATAATTCAGTTCGTGTGACCAATGATTTCCTCGCCGCGGTCAAAGACGACACGGATTGGGACCTGGTCAACCGCAAGAACGGAGAAGTCGCGAAGACGGTCCGCGCCCGCGACTTGTGGGAGCAAATTTCCTACGCGGCATGGTCGTCCGCCGATCCGGGCCTGCAATACGACACGACGATCAACGAATGGCATACCTGCCCGAATTCCGGTCGCATCAACGCCTCGAACCCGTGTTCGGAGTACATGTTCCTCGACGACACGGCCTGTAATCTCGCGTCGCTCAACCTGATGACATTCCAGAACGACGACGGTCTGATGGACGTTCCGATGTTCGAGCATGCGGTGCGGCTGTGGACGATCACCTTGGAAATCGCGGTCCTGATGGCGCAGTTCCCGTCCAAGGAAATTGCCCAGCGATCCTACGATTACCGCACTTTGGGCCTCGGTTACGCCAACATCGGCGGTCTGTTGATGGGTTCCGGCCTGTCCTATGACAGCGATAAGGGCCGGGCGCTATGCGGCGCGATTACCGCCCTGATGACCGGCGTTTCCTATGCGACGTCGGCCGAAATGGCGCAGGAACTCGGCACCTTCCCGGAATACGACCGCAATGCCGAGCCGATGTTGCGGGTCATTCGGAACCATCGCCGCGCCGCGCAAGGCCACGCTTCCGGCTACGAAGATTTAAGCATCGCACCGACCCCGCTCGATCACGCAACGTGCCCCGATACGGTGCTGACCGATGCCGCCGTCAAGGCTTGGGACCGCGCCCTCTCGCTCGGCGAAAAGTACGGCTACCGCAACGCGCAGACCACGGTCATCGCGCCCACCGGTACGATCGGCCTGGTCATGGATTGCGACACGACCGGAATCGAGCCGGATTTCGCGCTGGTCAAGTTCAAGAAGCTCGCGGGCGGCGGTTACTTTAAGATCATCAACCGCACCGTTCCCGACGCACTGCGCACCTTGGGCTATGACGAACGGGAGATCGAAGGCATCGTTTCCTACGCCGTCGGCTTCGGCAGCCTGGCCGACGCGCCCGCGATCAATCACGACAGCCTGGCCGAGAAAGGGTTCTCTCCGGAGATCATTGAAAAGCTCGAAACGGCACTTGCCGACGCGTTCGACATCAAGTTCGCGTTCAACAAATGGACCTTGGGCGAGAAGTTCTGCACCGAGACCCTCGGTTTTAGAGTCGAACAGCTCGACGATCTCAGCTTCGACATGTTGGAAACGCTCGGCTTCAGCCAGACTGAAATCGACGCGGCGAATACCCATTGCTGCGGCGCGATGACCCTGGAAGGCGCGCCCAATCTCAAAGAAGAGCACCTGCCGGTGTTCGATTGCGCCAACGCCTGTGGCCGCATCGGCAAGCGTTACCTTTCGGCAGAAAGCCACATCAGGATGATGGCGGCAGCGCAACCTTTCATCACCGGTGCAATCTCTAAGACCATCAACATGCCAAACGACGCGACGGTGGAGGATTGCAAGGACGCCTACGAGCTATCCTGGCGGCTGTGCCTGAAGGCGAATGCACTCTATCGCGACGGCTCCAAACTAAGCCAGCCGCTGCAGGCCGCCCTGTTTGAAGACGAAGAATCGCTGGCTGAAGAAATCTCGGATGCGCCACGCGCCGCCGCGGCCCCCATCGCCGCAGAACGGATTGTCGAACGGATCGTCGAGCGCGTCATCAGCGAACGCCAGCGCCTACCGAACCGCCGGAAAGGCTACACGCAGAAGGCCATCGTTGGCGGCCACAAAGTTTATCTGCGCACCGGCGAGTACGAAAACGGCAAGCTCGGCGAAATCTTCATCGACATGCACAAGGAAGGTGCCGCCTTCCGGTCACTGATGAACAATTTCGCCATCGCGATTTCCATCGGCTTGCAATACGGAGTGCCGCTTGAGGAATATGTCGAGGCCTTCACCTTCACCCGCTTCGAGCCATCGGGCATGGTGGAAGGCAACGAGGTCATCAAAATGGCGACCTCCGTCCTGGACTATATTTTCCGTGAAGTCGCCGTCAGCTATCTCGGCCGCAATGACCTATCGCACGCACAACCGAGCGATATCCTGCCCGACAGCCTCGGCAACGGCGAAAAGGAAGGCGAACTGCCCGACGATCCGGCGAAAACCATCGCGGCTATCCAGCGTGTCGCAAGTACTGGTTTCGTCCGCTCTTCGAACTTGCTGGTAATCACCGGCGGCGCGAAAGGAAACGGCGCAGCGGAAACGGCAAGCGGCATGCAAGCCTCTGTTGGCGAAAGCAGCGCCGCGGCCATCGCGGTAAGCGATGCCGTCATCACGGAAGTAGACGAATCCTTTGATCGCATGCGCGAAGCCCGGGCGAAAGGCTATGAGGGCGATGCTTGCGGCGAGTGCGGCAACTTTACCCTGGTGCGAAATGGAACCTGCATGAAGTGCGTCACCTGCGGCGCGACGAACGGTTGCTCATGATGCGATGAAACGAATTATTGAGAGCTCCCTGTGACCTTGGGGGTCGGCGGAACGCCGCCCCCATTTTTTTTCCAGGGACAAATTAGTTGGAGGCCCAACGCGCCCATTGTTGCAGATCAATGC
>Ga0315338_1003367_pt1 | contig 14045 bp, 11 predicted proteins | sample ASW8metaG_FD_204518 | JGI IMG/M metagenome (GOLD analysis project Ga0315338, IMG submission 204518) | Ammonia-oxidizing marine archaeal communities from Monterey Bay, California, United States - ASW #8 | ecosystem: Environmental > Aquatic > Marine > Coastal | place: USA: California | collected... | reverse complement strand
ACCATGAACTTCTCTTGGGTGGTTGAGTTCCCAATGTTCGACTACGACGAAGACGAGAAGCGTTGGCAGGCGACCCATCATCCGTTCACCGCTCCCTTGGAAGATCACCTTGAACTCTTAGACTCTGATCCCGGCAAGTGCCGCGCCCAGGCTTACGATCTGGTGATTAACGGTAGCGAAGCCGGCGGCGGCACGATCCGAATTCATGATGCCGACATTCAGTCGAAGGTTTTTGGCCTGCTGGGCATCGACGAAACCACGGCCACAGAGCGGTTTGGCTTTCTGCTCGACGCCCTGCAGTACGGGGCACCTCCACACGGTGGCATCGCCTTGGGCGTCGACCGGTGGGTGATGTTATTCGGCAAGCTCGACAACATCCGCGACTGTATCGCCTTCCCCAAGACGCAACGGGCCGCCGATATGATGACTGGGGCTCCAGGCGAGGTCGACAGCCGACAACTGCGGGATCTGAGTATCAAGGTCGACGACGAATAGCGGGCCCTCAAGAAGCACCTAGTAAGCAAAGTCAACCAGCAAAGGGCTATTTCGAGCCTTCAGGGCCCCCGTTGCGGCTAGTCTCACTAGTTGACGCAAGGTCTCTGGCTGCTGACAATTGAATAGAGGCAAGGAAGTCTTTTCACCTGAATCTACTTTTCCACAATCTATTCCGTTTTTCGGTTCGCACGCGATGACTCATGCACCCTCAAGGTTACGACTTTTTTTCTTGCTAACTTTGGTTAGCTCGTTTTGCGCGGCGGCGGTTGCTCAGGCAGCACCACCCGCCAAAGCCACACCAGCGGCCAAGCAACACTCGGTACTCAAAGTAGTAACCCCCGGCACTCAGCCGGCAATTCCTCAGGTTTGGCTCACCAAAGCACACTCCAAGCTGTGCAAGGTTGTGGTCGGCGAGGCCTTTCCAGAAGTAAAGCTCCCGCTACTCGGCGGAGAAACCACCGACTTGGCGACTCTCCACGGAGAGAACGCCACCGTGATCTTGTTCTGGCATCCCGACCGTTGGATGGCTCGGACCGCGTTGATCGACTTGGAACGCGATGTAGTGAAGAAGCTTGCCACCGACAAGGTAGCCGTCGTCGGCATCGCCGTTCACCAGCCCTCGGGGGCTGCCCAAGAACAGGTGAGTAAATCCAAACTCACCTTCCCGCAGCTTTTAGACACCCAAGGCGAAGCACTTGCTAAGGTCGGCACTTTCTCGTTGCCGCGACTCTATGTCCTCGATGCTGAAGGCCGTGTCGTGTGGTTTGATATCGAATACAGCGAAGGCACCCGCCGCGAGTTGCAGCAAACGCTTGAAGTGCTCGCCAAGGCGAAGCCCTAGAACAAACAGTCTTAGAGCAGATCTAGCGAGGCTTTCCCTGCCCGGCAGTCTCGTTGGATAGCTGGGCTTGCCATTGGCTGACAAGTTGCTGTATCTCGAGCGGTGTGGCGCTGTTCAGATCGACGGCGCGGATGGTATCTAACAGCGGGTGATCAGTCGTTTCAAACAACGTCATCTGTAGTGGACGTCGACCTGGGGAGTGATTCTGGGTGTCGACCCGCATACGGCTGGCGGAGGTGCTGTGATCCGTCTCATGATGAGCCGCCTCGAGTTGGATTAGAATTTCCTTCGCCCGCTCGTTCACTTCCTTCGGAACCCCTGCCAACTGGGCGACATGGATGCCGTAACTCTTATCCGCAGCACCGGCCACAATCTGATGCAGGAAGACGACCTGCCCCTCCCACTCCTTCACCGCCACGTTCCGGTTGGCGACGCCAACGAGCGTCTCTTCGAGTTCGGTTAGCTCGTGGTAGTGCGTGGCAAACAACGTCCGGCAACCGATCACCTCGTGCAGATGCTCGACCACTGCCCAGGCGATCGATAGGCCGTCGTAGGTGCTGGTGCCACGGCCGATTTCGTCGAGGATCACCAGACTTCGCTCGGTGGCGGTGTTGAGAATCCGAGCGGTCTCGGTCATTTCCACCATAAAGGTGCTCTGACCGCGAGCCAGATCGTCGCTGGCCCCCACCCGAGCGAAGATGCGATCGGACACGCCGATCGTGGCCTCGCTGGCCGGAACAAAGCTGCCGATCTGTCCCATCAGGGCAATCAAAGCCACCTGCCGGATGTAGGTACTCTTACCTGCCATATTCGGGCCGGTGATTAACAAGAACGTCGCGTCTGGGCTGGGTAGCTGAGACTTGCCGCCGAAGCAAACGCTGTTGGGTACAAAAGTGCCCTCGGCTTCGGTGATGTCGAGCACCGGATGACGGCCTTCGAGTATTTCTAGCACGGGTTCGTCGACCACCTTGGGCCGAACGTAATTACGAGATCGGGCCAACTCGGCCAACGACGCCAGCGCATCCAGCTCGGCCAGTGCTTCAGCTGTCGAATACAGGCGGCTGGCTGCCTCGGCGACCAGCTCGCGCAGTTCGACAAAGATGGCGTATTCAAAATCCTGAGCTTTCTCTTCCGCAGCCAAGACTTTTTCTTCGTACTGTTTGAGCTCCGGCGTGATGTAACGCTCAGCATTTTTGAGTGTCTGTTTACGAATGAACTCCGCAGGCACCTTTTCTCGATGGGCATGGGTGACTTCTAAGTAGTAGCCAAAGACTTTGTTGAAGCCAACTTTGATGCTGGGGATGCCGGACTGCTCGATGGCCTGGGCTTGATACTCGGCCATCCACTGCTTGCCGCCCTTCATCAACTCGCGTTGCTCGTCTAATCCTTCGTGAAAACCCGATCGGATGTACCCGCCCTCGCTTGTAGTGAGGGGGCAATCGTCTTCGAGTGCTGTCTCGAGCTTGCTGCGAATGTCGGCACAGAGATCGATTCGCGATTCTAACTGCTGTAGCCGACTCGCCTGACGGCCTGCCAACTTGGCCTTCACCTTGGGGAGACAGCGCAGCGTACGGGCGACAAAGCTCAGATCACGGGGCGAAGCCCTGCCAGCGGTCACACGGGCTAAGAGCCGTGCGACATCGTAGATCGAGCGGAGACCCTCTCTGACATCATTGCAGAGGGCCGTTTCGGTGAAGAACTCTTCGACGCAATCCAGGCGAGCTGAGATCGAGGCAACGTCCGTCAACGGGTTGGCCAGCCAGTCGCCGATCAGCCGAGCTCCCATTGAGGTGACCGTGCGGTCGATCACTCCCAGCAGCGAACCCTCACGCCGCCCGTCACGCAGTGTTTGCGTTATTTCCAAGCTCCGTCGCGTAGCGACGTCAATCTCTAGTCGACTGCCAACCCGGTAGGGCAGCAATCGGTCGAGATGCCCAAGCGACGATTTTTGGGTTTCTACCAGGTAGTCGAGAACGGCACCGGCAGCTTGCAGAGCAGGGCCGTCTTGGTCGCCGAAGCCAAAGCCTTCGAGTGTCTGGGTGCCGAAGTGCTTGGAGAGCGAAGCGGTTGCCGATTCACGTCCGAAAGCCCAGGCAGGGCGGGTCGTGAGCATGCGACCTTCGGTCCATTCGACGGGCAGGTCGTTGGCAGCTTCGCTGATTAATATTTCTACCGGGGCAACACGGGCAACTTCATCGCCTAACTTTTCAGCGGGGACGACCGCAGCTTCGAAGCGGCCTGTGGAGATGTCGATCCAGGCCAACCCGCATTCGTCCGGGCCTGGGGAAATGGCAAGCAGAAAATTGCTGGTGTGGGGATCGAGCAAGGCGTCGTCGGTGACGGTGCCTCGGCTCACGATACGGGTGATATCGCGTTTCACTAGTCCTTTGGCCTGACGGGCGTCTTCAACCTGATCGCAAACGGCGGCTCGTAAACCAGATGAGATGATTTTTGCGAGATAGCCATCGAGCTGATGGTGCGGAAATCCGGCCATGGGGATCGGATTCTCGCTTTTGTCGCGACTGGTGAGCGAGAGTCCGAGTATGCGGGCGGCTGTTTTGGCGTCTTCGTGAAACAGCTCGTAGAAATCACCCATCCGAAACAGTAATAACGCGTCCCCGGCAGCCTGTTTGGCTTCGTGGTACTGCTGCATCATGGGGGATTGGGCCATCGAACTCTCTCCGCTGTTGAAGTACGCGGTAGATGCTATCCGATGGTGGGGCAAGCGCGAAAGGGGGCAGCGAGGGGATCTGGCGAGAGCAGGGCAGAAATTGGCTACCGAAATGACCTAATCGCGACCAGTGACAGCGATTATTGCACCAACTCTTCTTCCTCGGCACCGACATCGATTTCGATCACACCGGTATCTTCGAGTCGACGTACGATGTCCACAATCTCTTGCTGCTGGGCTTCGACCACAGAGAGTTTGACTGCCCCCATGAATTCCATTTCTTCCTTGAGGATCTCCCCGGCACGGTTGGACATATTACCAAAGACCTTGTCCTTGAGATCGAGACTCGCCCCCTTGAGAGCTGTCGCCCATTGGGAGTTCTCAACGTTCTTGAGCACGGTTTGAATGTCTTTGTCGTTGAATTTACCAATATCCTCAAAGACAAACATCAAGCGGCGGATTTCCTCGACCAGGTCGGGATCTTCTTGGTTGAGATTTTCGAGCAACGAGCGTTCCGTGGCTCGATCAGAGACGTTGAGCATTTCGGCCACAGCGCCTACGCCGCCGGCATTTTCGTAGCTCTGGCTCATCACGCTCGACATGCGGCGTTCTAGGCCTTGTTCGACTTCTTCGATAATTTCTGGACTGGTTTGCCCCATGTTGGCAATTCGCTGCACCACCAGCAACTGGCGTTCTGGTGGCAGACCGGCCATGATTTCGGCACCCGTCGAAGCTGGTATATGCGAGAGGATGAGTGCGATGGTCTGGGGATGCTCGTCGATGACGTAGGTGAGGATATTCTGGCTATCAATCTGTCGTAGGAATGCAAAAGGGACTTCTTCGATCGACTGGCGGATGTTATCCAGAGTTTCACTGGCATCTTTACCCAATGCCATTTGTACGAGCGATTTAGCGCGATCTAAGCCGACTGAATCCGAGCCGACTACGGTGGGATTTGACTCGGCAAAGAGCAAAATTGTAGATTCTTGATCTTCGACCGAAATCGACTTCATCCGTGCGATTTCGATCGAAACTTGCTCCACCTGCTTCGCATCGAACAATCCCATGACCGACGCAGCTTCTTCCTCGGGAAGCGAAGTGAGCAAAATGGCCGCTTTATGGATGTCTGACATCAGCTTGTGAGCGTTGGATGAAGTCCGAGTTCAAGTGCTGCTAAGCGCAGCACGGAAAAAGCTTGTAGCCCTACTAGGTAGCATCGGGCAGACGAAGCTGTGAACTTAAGGAGACTTTGACGGTTACAGCGGCTTTTCGGACAGCAAAAAACACTGACTCGTAACGCTCGGTGGAAGACCGTGGCCAAGTGCTAGCAGAATTCGATGCCTAAACGCCAACTCCTGCTGTGATGGTCTCGAAACCAACTTCAAGATTCAAAGGGCCGAAATCAGTATCGAAGGGGACCGAAATCTGCTTAATATCTGATGGGAACAGAATGTCGTGTCCGTGGCCGGTGATCACATTCGGCAGGCTTACGCTCAGATCGTACTCTTCGAGTTCCGCCTTGGCCTGGCCAGCGATCATGTTAGCCAGTTCGCCAACCGCGTCGATCACGTCTTCGTTGACTTCGGTGATCTCCATCATCAACATTGTGGAGGCTGATTTTATAGCGACCTCTTCGGACAGGTTGATAACAACCGTACCTGCAGCTTTGCCCGAGAGGCCAATCACACCGCTAATGGGATAGCGTTGTGTCTTGGTATCGGCAAGCGCGATATCGCCTCGACGGGCTTCACATTCGAGCATTGTCGAAAAAGCGTTCACAACAGCACGGAGGAATGGGTTGATGTGCTCGGCTTGCATGATCTTACCTCTGTCTGATGAAAGACCTGTTCGGTCCTCGTGTCGATTCTGGTTGATGGGTACTTACAAGCTAACGGAGCTTGGTTCTCCCAAAATTAGGTTATGCATAGCCGGTGTCAAACCATTAATTTTTTGCCTAAGACAGAAAGGCCCGGTCGTAGCGGTCCTAGCAGATATCCGCCGCCAAAATCACTCTGAGGCGGTTTTCGTTTCGTAAATGCCCCATTGGCCATCACATTCGTCCACCGCGATGCTCAGATACTCGGGCCGCTGACCGGCACGCTGTGCGAGCTTTTCCTGCACCAGGCCGGCGATATATTTGGCTAATAATTCAGCCGTGGTATTGGCGACGGGCAGCAGCACACAGTCCTCGCGAGGAAATACCCAGCGACGATTGCCATGGGTCACTGTCACTTCGCGATCTTCTTCAACTACCTGAATGGTCTTATGCCCAGTGGGGAGCAACATCCGGTGGTCGAGACTGTCGACGATCTCTTGCAGAGCGTCGCGTAGGGCAATGAAATCGATGACATAACAATTTTCGTCAAGCGGTCCATGAACTTCGGCAGCAACATGGTAATTGTGGCCGTGCAGCGGCTCGCAGACGTCGCCGTCGTAGGTGATGAAATGAGCAGCGCTGAAGACGAGTCGCTCTTTTTCGATGCGTACTCGATATTGTTCGTTCATAGTGATGATCCTAATTCTGCGGATTTTCGCTCTCATCGCGGTAGAATTTCGCTGGCCAGCGCGGCCGTTGTTCTCTCAGTAGGACAAATAACCCGGCAGCGATGATATCGGCCGAGGTGCCTGGGTTGCGGCGGTGGCCGTCGGCCCGCAGCCAAAAATCGAAATCTTCAACCGCTCGAAAATAAGCCGTTTCACCAGGCTGCCCTGTGCCTAGTACCCTTGCTGCACGCTGCTTGACCTCGGCGCCGAGCTCTAAGCCGCACTTGCGTATGATGAGGCTGTCTGAGTGTTCTGACAGCGAATGTAAAAAGGTATGGACAATTGCTTCACCAAGTGGCCAGCCCTGTTGGCACCCCAATTCTATCCGCTCAGCAGATTGAAAAACCTGTTGGAAATTATTGACGTACTGCCGAGCGACCAAGTCGCGATCAGCGGCCAATCGCATTGCCTCGACGAGTTCGATCTGGGGCAACTCGTTACTTTGGACGTCTGCTTCGTCGACTTCGCCCAACCCGCCAGGGTTTGCAGCTGCGATCGCTGCGTAGACAGCTTGGGTATCTGTGGTGGTCAGGTTGGTCAGGATCTGGGAGATGCCTGCGTTTAAGGGCTGATTGTCTGCGACGGCTGCCAGTGGCGTCATCAGCAGTAGCATGCCCAGGTTAGTGTTGCTGGCGACAGCTGCCTGGGTGGCTTGGACTGCCTGCAGCACAGTTTTTCCGACGCCCAATTGATTGGTCTTCTCGAGGATTGGCCCAATCACGGCTGCGGAGGTGAGGAAATCGGCAAATGTCACGTCTTCGAAATCAGCCCCACGGTAGACATTGCCCGGTTTGGCAGCCGTAGCCTCCCAGATGCAAGCCAACGTAGCGCATGCCCCGACTGTCAGCGGGGGTGAACTGAGAGCCGTGTCTGGCATTGCTGTCCGCTGCATCATGGGGCCCCTTCGCATGGTTGATGCGAGGTTCTTGCCAGCCAATCGGCAAACAACGTCGCAACCTGGTCAGGCGCATCTTCGACGACCCAATGTCCGACGTCTTCCAGCCGATGGGCCTCCGCCTGGGGCCAGTAGCTACAGAACTTGTCGAGACAAGCTGGCGTGAAGCACCAGTCTTGCATCCCCCAGATCAACTTGATGGGCAGGTGGGCCAAGGTTGGGAGCTGCGCGTCGATCTGCTCAAGCGTGCGCCAGGTGGGGTGGCTGGCGGAGAGCGGGATGTCTTTTACAAATTGGTAGACCGCCTGCCGGTGCTGCCAGTCATGGTAGGGGGCAAGATAGGCCTCCTCGATTCGCGGGTCGAGGTGCGCGGTTCGGTTAATCGTCATCCGCAGGGCGGCTCGGGAGAAGGCATTGGCGCCCTGCAGGGCAAGTTTTCCAAAAAACGGCCAGCGACAGACGCGAATTCTGAACGGGATGAACCAGGGCGGAAAAGCGCCGGTGTTGAACAAGGCGATTCGCTCAAAGCGATTGCTTGATTTGAGGAGCCCGCCGAGTCCGACTGCACCGCCCCAATCCTGGGCCACGAGTGTTATCCGCCGTAAATCGAGCGTTTCAACGAGTTTTGCCAGATGATCGATATGGTCGGCCAGGCTTAAGGGGAGGGGCTGGAGGTCGCTCAGTCCGCAGCCCAGATGGTCGGGTGCGATGCAGCGGTACTGGCCGCGATGGGCTAAAATCAGCCGCCGCCAGTGAAACGACCAAGTTGGGTTGCCATGCACAAACAGCAGCGTGGGTAGCTCGCCGTCAGTAGCACTGTCAGTAACACCGTTGGGCGATTCGTCGAGATAATGGTACTTGCTGCCACCCAAGTCGAGAAAATGCGAGGCAAACGGGTAGAGCTCGCCCCAGCGATCTTGGCAGGGTAGGGGAGTTCGATTTGTAGGGGTATCAGGCACGTTCAATTCGGCAAGAGAGAGGATTTTACAGAGCGAACCGGTCAGTTTAACAGGCGAAAAGGGCTTGGAGCAGCCCTGGGCCTTATTTTCCCCAGGTTGTGCGGTAAACGGACGGACGGAAAAACAAGGGGCTTTGACGATCGAGCCTCAGAAGCGTACAAAGGTGGGTCTGGCGGCGATCGTCTTGCGACCGCCGACGAGGGGTCTCTGCAATGGGGGCTTTGCGAACCTGGTCAGGGTGGAAACACTGCAGCCATAAGCCTACGCTTCTTTGTGTGGGGGCCTCTCGTCGGCAGCCGAAGCGGTTTTCCTTTGTTCTGACACGGTGAACGACAGCCAGCCGTGATGCGAACCACCGCGAGGCAATTCCTTGAAATTACCATGACCGACGCATCCTCACCCGCCCCTGGTAATTCAGCAAATACGGCAAATAGCGACTATGTCGTGGTCGCTCGTCGATATCGACCGCAAACCTTTGAAGAGCTCATCGGTCAGCAGCACGTCTCGCAGGCCCTGTCGCGAGCGATTGCCAGCGAACGCGTTGGGCATGCCTACCTGTTTACCGGCGCCCGCGGGGTCGGCAAAACGTCGGCGGCCCGTATTCTTGCCAAGGCGTTGAATTGTGCCCAAGGGACGTCGCCCACCTCCTGCAATCAGTGTGAAATCTGCGAGAGTGTCGCCGCTGGAGGAGATGTCGATGTGCTGGAAATCGACGGTGCCAGCAATCGTGGCATCGATGAGATTCGACAGTTGCGGCAAAACGTGGCCGTCCGCCCCAGCCGAGCGCGATTCAAGATCTATATTATCGACGAAGTCCACATGCTCACCAAGGAAGCGTTCAACGCGCTGTTGAAAACGCTGGAAGAGCCGCCCGAGCATGTGAAATTCATTTTTGCCACAACCGAGCCGAACAAGATCCCGGTGACGATTCTGTCTCGTTGTCAGCGGTACGATTTTGCCGGCATCGAAACGGCGGCGATTCAAAATCGGCTGTCGCAGATCGCTGAGGCCGAAGGGGTTGAGGTCGAAGTCGATGCCTTACAGATTTTAGCCATGCGTGCCGCCGGGTCGATGCGTGATAGCCAATCGCTGCTCGAACAACTATTGTCGACCGGTAGCGAAAAAATCACCTCCGCCGATGTCACCACGATGCTTGGTGTGGCCCCGGCTGCCCGACTGAGCCAACTTGTCTCGCCTTTGGTCGAACGCGATGCGGCCACGGCGCTGGCGGAACTTGATGCGGCGATTTCTGAGGGGGCTGAGGTGAGCCAACTCATTGATCAGTTGCTGGGTTATTTCCGCGATGTGATGACTCAATCCGTCGGCTGCGACGAGACGAGCATGCTGTATGCATTGCCAGGACAGACAAAAGAAATTCGTGATGTAGCAGCTCAACTTGGCGTGCAAACGCTATTGGCAATTGCCCAGATTCTTGATCAGACGGCTGCTCGTATGCGGGTTAGCACCCACACACGTACCCTAGCTGAGATGGCCCTGGTACGTTTGTGTAATCTGGATAATCTTGACGAACTTGCCTCACTCATCGGCGAACTCAAAGGCGGCGCACCTACATCGGCGGCCCCTCCAGTAAAAAAAAACCTCGTAGCTAGACCGCCTGCCCCAGCACCCACGCCACAGGTTAGTCCGACGCAACCTACCAGCGTACCCTCGCCGGCGACTTCCGCTGCACCTGCGGAAAGTACTCCGCCTGCTGCTGTCGCTACTGCCCCAGCTGTCGCGGCACCGGCACCGGTCTCTCGCTTGACATTGGAGAACGTCGAGCAAGTTTGGAAGCAGGTACAGGAGTCGCTCTCGGGGATGATCGCCGATCATGCTGCCGAAGCAGACGAAGTGTCTGTCGACAATACGGGTCGGCTAGTGCTGAGTTTTTCGAAGAGTTTTCATCGCGACATTTGCGAAAAGCCCAACAATCGCTCGCGTCTGGAAGCGGCATTGCAATCGGTCTGTGGGCAAACGCTGCCGATTGTTTTCAGCACCCATACGCGTACGGATGCCGCCCAGCCTGGGGTGACGCCCAGGCAATCTCGCCGTCAGCAGCAAGCCGAAGTAGCGGCCCAGCCGTTTGTGAGTAAGGCGATGGAACTGTTCGATGGCGATCCGAATCGCCTACGTTACGTCCCCCCAAACAACCAATGATCTATACTATTGTTATCAGATCACTAGAAATCGCTCAGTAGCAAATAAGGGAGTCACATCGTGTTGAAAGGATTAGGAGACTTGGCCAACATCGGAAATCTCATGAAGCAGGCCCAAGAGATGGGCGGCAAAATGCAGCAGATTTCTGAGGAGCTGAAAACCAAGCGTGTCACCGGCAGTGCAGGTGCGGGACTTGTTGAAGTTGAAGCCAACGGACTGGGCGAGGCTCTTGCGGTACGCATCGATCCATCGCTCATCGAAAAGCAAGATCGCGAATTGCTGGAAGATTTGCTGCCTGCGGCGATCAACTCGGCTCAAGAAAAAGCCAAACAGCTGCATGCCGAGCAGATGCAGTCACTTACCGGCGGGATCAACCTGCCTGGTATGAGCGAAGTTCTTGGGCAATTGGGCGGTGGCCCACCCTCGGCGTAATTTTGCGCCGCATTTCTGGCTGAGGGGAGAATTCTACCTGTAGGTTGCGGCAGCCGAACTGTCCAATCCAAGCCCCTTAATTTTACGGCCCCAGCTAGCCCTTCTAAACCGAAAATTCAGGCGTAAAAAGGTTGCGTAATTGCACGCTCTCGCCCCCTTTGGGGTAGTCCGCAAGGTAGATTTCTAGCAGGGAGCAATATATGCCTTTGGCGTCAAGCTCTACTGCACAATGCTGAAAACACGGGTGTTTTGTGCATTTCGTGGTTCCGCCAGCATTCCTCAAGAGTTTGACCTACGGCACGTAACGGCATTATGCTACAGATGAGTTCTGATGCGGCAGCGCGCTGTGCGTGCACTGCATCCCAGACACCTTTCCTCAAACAAATCGGATCACTGAAAAGTAATGCGTCTTTCATTCGGCCAACAAATGCAGATGTCTCAGAAGCAGGTGCTCGCACCGCGGATGATTCAATCGATGGAGATACTGCAGTTGCCGATCATTGCTTTGCAAGAACGGCTCGAACAGGAAATGGAAGACAATCCGGTCCTCGACCAGATTGAGCCCACCGAAGATCCAAGCACTCTCCAAGAAGAACAAGTCAATCCGGACGCTCCGACTGAATCGGAACGCGAGTTGGTTGTTGACGACAACACCAACAATGAGGATGACTTTGAGCGGCTGATGAACATGGCCGACAGTTTGCCTGACGACTACGAAGAACGTAGCCGTCCCTCGCACGGGCAAATGGAAGCTGAGTCGGATCGCCGTCATGACGCTATGGCCAACATGGTTGCCCGGCCTGAGTCGTTGCACGATTACTTGCATCATCAGCTTAGCTGGTACGATTTAGATGATGATATGCGGCGGATGTGCGAGCGGGTGATTTACAATCTGGACAGCAATGGCTATCTCAAGTCACCGCTGGAAGAATTGGTGGTCGCGCCTGCTGACCTCAATGGCGATGCCGAATCGTGGCGTGACGAACAAATGGCCCTGGCCGAGAAAGCCTTGGCCACCGTCCAGCGTTTCGACCCACCTGGGGTCGGTGCTCGCAACTTAAAAGAATGTCTGCTGCTGCAATTGACATCTGGTCTTCTATTTTTCGAAGAGCTCCAAGTGCTGATTGAAAATCACTTGGAAGATCTGGAAAATAATCGCCTGCCCTTGATTGTTAAGAAGACGGGATTTTCGCTTGAAACCATTCAAGAATCGTGGGCCGATCTGCGTACGCTGAAGCCTAAGCCGGGCTCAGAATTCAACGACAATTTTGCTCCGACTGTTACCCCCGACGTATTTATCGACCGCCTGGATGCAGGCGGATACGAAGTACGATTGGAGGATGGTCAGTTGCCGTCGTTGTTTATCAGTCCTACTTACCGCAAGCTGCTGCAAGATCCGGGTACGAATCCGGAAACTCGCGACTACATCAAGCGTAAGGTGAATTCTGCTCAGTGGATCATTGAAGCGATTGAACAGCGGCGCAGCACGTTAACGCGTGTTTCGCAGGCGATTGTTGACCACCAAATCCGATTTCTAGACGATGGCCCTGAGCATATCGAACCCCTGAAGATGCAGCAGATTGCTGATAAAGTGGGTGTGCATGTCACCACCGTGAGCCGAGCGGTGGACGACAAGTGGATGCAGACACCACGGGGCATTTTTCCGCTGAAACGTTTCTTTGTCGGCGGCACCACCAGCGCCAGCGGTGCTGAGGTCGCTTGGGACAAGGTGCGGCTGAAGCTGCAAGAGATTGTCGACAACGAAAATAAGGCAAAACCTTACAGCGACGATGCTCTGGTTGAGCAGCTTGCAGCAAACGGCATCAAGGTTGCCCGCCGAACGGTGACGAAGTATCGCAAGGCGATGGATATTCCCAGCTCCCGCCAACGACGCGTTTGGACGGATTCGCCTAAGAAATAGTTGTTGGCGATTCTAGTGTTAGCCTAACTCTCCACAAGTGGGACTCCATCGCTAACTAAAACGGCCCCTGCTAAAAAGTTGCTGTTAGAATCCGTGACATTAACGAGTGCTTCTTCTTGTCCACCTCGTAAGTGGAGATTCAAAAATGTCGTTCTCCTCGGACAACATTTTTTTGCGGACACCACCCCTTCTCTGCGGGCCTCCCCCCTGCCCTCTAGCATCAGTACCCCTCTGGTACTAGCACAGAGTGGTAGAACTCGCTAAATAGCTATAGGGGATTTTGGCCAAAACCCTCTACTAGCAATTGCCTAATCCTTACAAACTGACTTTTGACGTCTCGGATCGATTATGCAGGTTGGTTCGGAACGTTCAGAGATGAGGTTTTATCCATTTATTGACGATAAGACCGATGATATAGGCTGGCCATGGATGTCCCAGCATGCGACTCGTGTTGCAAGCTGTCTATCTAGGGCACGAATCTCGGGGCTCGAAATAATGCAACACCACCTTTTATCCCAAACGTCTCGATTAGAGAGACGTTTGGCCTTCCTGCTATTGTGCGTTGCAGTCTTGGCGATTGTTTTTTCTAGCGATACTTTTGCAATTCCTCCCATTAATGGTGCCTATGGCTGGCAAACGGTCGCTATGACGGAGGACCGAAGCACCGTGTCCTCAGATCAGAACTTAGTCTTTGCAGCTCCTCCCACACCTACTGCTGAAGATCAAAGTGCGGATGATGAGCTTGATGACGCGCTCGAGAATGATCTGGCATTGGATGGCGAAGGGATGGACGACATCCTCAACGCGGATATCAGTCAGCTTTCCCGTACATCCGTGTCTGCGCCTTCTTTTAATTTGGAAGTTTCTACGGTCTCGCGGACCGAAAGCACCGTCGGCAAGACACCGGCAGCCATTTTTGTTATTACCCAAGACATGATTCGCCGCAGCGGCGCCCGCTCGATTCCCGAGGTGCTTCGGATGGCGCCAGGGGTGCATGTAGCAAAGATCAACTCCAGCAATTGGAGCGTCTCGATCCGAGGATTCAGCAGCAAGTTTACGAATAAACTCTTGGTACAGATTGATGGCCGCAGCGTTTATACGCCGCTTTTTGGTGGTGTTGTTTGGAATAT
>Ga0315338_1003366_pt1 | contig 14050 bp, 11 predicted proteins | sample ASW8metaG_FD_204518 | JGI IMG/M metagenome (GOLD analysis project Ga0315338, IMG submission 204518) | Ammonia-oxidizing marine archaeal communities from Monterey Bay, California, United States - ASW #8 | ecosystem: Environmental > Aquatic > Marine > Coastal | place: USA: California | collected... | reverse complement strand
GAGAGTTTGATCTTGCGATTCTGGATGGAGAAGCATCTGTCGAGGCGCTGCCAAATATTGGCGCTTTCCACCATTTTTTTGCCCGATCTTTGATTGCGACGGAACGCTTCGACGAGGCCTATCGGGAGTCAATTGCAGCGATCAAACTGCAGCCGAATGCCTACCCATTCTACGTGCTGAGCCTGGGAGTAATTTGCCTGCTGCGTGGTCGCTACGATGAAGCGGTTCTTGTGCTTACGAAATATCGCCAAATGGCGCCACACCTAGCCGAAGGAATCACGATGCTGGCCGCTGCCCTTTGGGCGAATGAGCAAGAGCATGAGGCGCGCCAGGTCGTCGATGCAGTTATGGAAATGGATCCTAATATCGTCATCGACGATGTCCTGAGGCCTTACCCGATGCGAAATCCAATGCATCGCGAAAAACTAGCAAGCTTCTTAAATGCCGCAGGGATGCGGGCTTAGAGGCCTAATGTCTCTTCCTGGCTAATCTGAGAAGTCGCGGCGTCCCGGATCAACTTCTGTTATTCCCTCAGCTACCGACATCCAGGCGGCGATGTCGGCTTTCCGTCGATTTGCTTCCGGTTATCCCGCAGGTTCAGACGTGACCGACGGTGCCCGCCGACGGTGAAAAATGACCCTTTTCGGACTAAGAAGAAATTACAACTAAGCCTCAAGTCGCGGATCATTCTTAATTCAGACCGGCTAGCCGAAAGCGCTGTTCTAGTAAATCGGCAAAATCAGGGTGAAATCCGCGGTACCATTCACGAAATAATTTGGCGCTGAAATCGGGACGTTTCTCCAATACCTTCGCGGCGGCCCGACGTGCTTCGTCCATCAGGCCGGCGCCAGCGCAAAGGCTGCACAGAATAATCCATACCCGGTAGTCTGCGTTAGGCATGCGGGACGCCTTTCGCACATACTCCAACGATTTCACAAAATTGCCATCTGTTACTTCAGCGATTATCGCCTTGCACGTCAGAAACAATGGCATCCACGGATCGTTAGGGCTCAGCCGAATGGCCTGGTCGATCGCCTTCAAACCTTCCGCGCGGCGATTGGCCCAGATATAGGTGATTGCCAAGGTGTGATACGCCAAACCATGGTTGGGGTTCAGGTCGACGGCAATCTTGGCTTCGTGTATGGCGTCGTCGTAGCGGCGTTCGTTCGTGTAGAAGCGCGCCAAAACGATGTGAGACAGTGAATCGTCTGCATCTAAGTCGATAGCCGTACGGGCATGGTGATATGCTTCCTTCACCAAATCCGTTTCCCCTTCGTCCAAGCCGAGTAAGGCCAGCTGTTCCAGCGCGAATGAAAGATAGCTGTGGGCCTGCGCCAGGTCGGGTGCCTTGTCGAGTGCCGCATTGAGGAGCCTGATGCTGGTGGCGAGGCCCTCCGAATCCATGCGCCACAAGAAATGCAAACCTTGCTGCATTAAGCCCCAAGCATCCAAGTTGTCGGGCTGCCGGCCCGCGACACGCTTGCGCTCGATACTGCCGATCTCGGGGCCCAGCTTTCCGACGATGGATTCTGTCATCTCATCCTGAACGTCGAAGATGTCCTCCAGCTGGCGGTCGTAGCGTTCGGTCCAGACGTGGTTGCCGGTCATACCGTCAATTAGCTGCACGGTCACGCGAACGCGGGTACCCGCCTTGCGCACACTACCTTCCAGCACATAACGCACGCCGAGCTTTTGGGCGGTTTCCTTCACATCGACGGAGCGGCACTTGAATGTGAAGCTGGTGTTGCGGGCGATGACGAAGAATGAGTGGTATTTCGAAAGGCCGGTGATGATGTCCTCAGTCATGCCGTCGGCGAAGTATTCCTGCTCAGGATCTTGCGACATATTGTCGAACGGCAGCACGGCGATGGAGGGTTTGTCGGGAAGTGCAAGCGGTTCGCTATCCGGCTGCGAACTCGAACCTGCCGGCCGCGCCATCGACGACCAGCGCCAGACATGTATGGGACGGGCAATGTTCTTCAGCGTTTGTTCGCCGGCGTCATCGAACAGGGTATCGAGCCGGTCTTGCACATCCTCATGAACGCGCCGCGAAATGGCGACCCCACCGGGCTCCGCAATTTCCTGAAGGCGCGCAGCTATATTCACGCCATCGCCGTGGATATCGTCACCTTCGATGATAACGTCGCCCAAATTGACGCCGACGCGGAACGCGATGCGCTGGTCCTCTTCAACTGCTTCGTTTCGTTCGGCCATGTGCTGCTGGACTTCGATCACGCACCGCGTCGCGTTGACGACGGACGGAAATTCCAACAGCAAGCCATCGCCCATGGTCTTGACGATGCGGCCTCCGTATTCGACAATTTTGGGGTCAATCAATTCCTCTCGATGGACGCGCAATGCTTCACGCGTGCCAATTTCATCGCTACCCATCAGTCGCGAGTATCCGACAACATCGGCAGATACTATAGCCGCCAGTCTACGTTGAGTGTCCCCCGCCATTAGGGGAGTGTAGCGACGCTTGTTAGCTAAATCTATGCGCGGCGACGAGACGGTCTGCATGTCGCATGTTGGCTAAAAAGCGAACTCGCGCAGATCGAAATAGACTTCCGCTGTTCACCCAACAGCCGACCTCCACGCGTTGAGGTCCGCTTTTTGCGAGTTTGCGTCCGCTTATCCCGCAGCTTCAGAAGTGCTGAGCGATACCGGCTGACGGGGATTTATGACCCATAGCGGTCCTGAGCGAGGTCCTTCTCCGCATCTAGGTTCGAGCGTCGGAGGCATTGTCGCTAAGTACGGGGAGGCGCATCGACGATTTCGTAGTGGACGCATTTCCCGTCGTACCTCGACAGCAACTTTTCAGCACCGGGAAGTAAGCGGGCGACCTCGTAGTCGTCGCCCACAATCTTCTTCATTACATCCATGGACTCAAAAATATGCACAACGATGAACTCCACCTCATCTTCTAAATCCCGTCGCAGGAGATAAGCGCCTATTCGCCCTTCGACGAGATTTACATTCGACCCTTGGGTGCGAAATAATTCTTCATAGGCGTCCGCATCGCTTTTGCTTGTCCACCCATACCAATTGCGAGCAATCATTGCGCGCGCTCCTTCATGTCAAGGTTACTTGCCGGGACAGGATGCAATTTCGATCCGACGTTGGGCAGCTTATCGTCGAGTCCGTCCCAAGATAACCCCGGCTGTTGGTATTTCCGGACGCGCGCGACGCTGTTCACCGACGTGCAAGGATAGCGATGTCGGCTTTCAGTGGATTTCCGTCCGCTTGCACGCAGCTTCTGACGTGACTGCGGTGGCGGCTGACGGGGATTTATGACCCAGCCCGGAAGTGATGGGTCACTGATGCTGGGCATAAATTGCGTCCTGCATTAGCATTAGACTAGTTGGCGACGACCTTACCCGCGTTCGGCATTTGAAGCTTAACCTCTTACGCCACAGCAATTGGCGAATTGAGTTTAGCTGCTTTGCGGCGACGCCTCATGTAGCCCAGCCCCACGAAGCCAATGCCGAAGAGGGCGAGGGTGCCGGGTTCTGGAACCGAAGCGCCAAGATCCGGCTCGGGGTCGGGTTCAGCGAAGGGCGCAAAGGTGATGACGGTGTCAAAGCCATAGCTGCTTCTTGCGGTGCCGCCGGAGGTTGTACGGCCTCTGTTGACGAAAGAAACGGATACAAGACCGGTCGGGTCGGTAACCCCGAAAAAATCGGGCGTCAAGAGATCGAAAAACTGGATGCCGCTGTTCCCCACAACGGTTATTTCGATATCGTCAAGTGTGTTTCCCAGCGTGATATCTGCTGCCCACGCTGTTGTTCCTGGCCGAAACGTGTCAAAGGTCCTTGGGCCACTAATGAAGCTATCCGACAGACACCTGAATGATGAGCAATTGGAACTAGAGATGTCCGTGATGAACGGACTGTCTGAGCGATACGTGCCGTTAAATGTCACTAAAGGAGATGCAACGCTTCCGGTAGAAAAGCCTAAAAAGGTTTCTCCGAATCGGGCTCCACCGCTTATGTTGTCGAACCCCGTTTCGAGCAGCCCTATCGGGATAGCGTGAGCCGGGCTGTAACATGCGAGCCCAATGACCCCACTGGCAAGTGCGGTGGAAAGCAGTTTAGTGAAGAACCTACCAATTTTCATAGCGCCTCCCCTTTCCTTCGGTCTCCGAACTGTCGAAGAACTTTTACTGCCGTCGCTCGTGCCCATGATTCATCTCCTTACATTCAAAGTGGTCCCATAATTCAAAGTAGATTTACATCGCATTACGGCCCGAAAGGTTTCTGGGATGTTTCTGATTAGAATTGATGTAGCAATTGGTTTCGGGTGATTTGAACCGGAACCGTCCGGTGAAGCCGTCGGGCCTTTCTCGGGAGCTAACCGATATTTTTGGTGATGGCGTCGTCAGGTAGCGTTTTGGTTAACCGACATGCGCATGGTTATGTCGGCTTTCCGCTGATTTACTTCTGCTTTCCCCCAACACCGGGCGTGGCGCGGGACGCCGGTTGACGGGGACTTTTGACCCGTTGCCAGAAGTCATCCTTTAGTAGACGCCCAGCCTGGCGGCTCAGTCGCGAAGAGAAAATGAGGATTATTGTCCGCCTGTTTAGGTGGACACATACGGGGGTCAGGGTGTGGCGAAGCGGGGTAAAGTCTGCGGCTCAGACCGAGAAAACGAAATTCCTAATCTTCGTTCGGTCGCTCAGACTTCGAGTTCATAGAGTTCGGTTCGCACGGCCTCCAGGACGGTCTCACCGGTTTGTCTCCGCGTCACATCCCTCAAGCGAGCGACGCAGCGCTTCGGCGCGCTACTGGCACGCGCGTCCAGAATTTCGCTCTCTACCGTGATGGTGTCGCCGGGATAGACCGCGCTGGTGAAGCGCACGCTTTCGAAGCCGAGCAGGGCTACGAGCCGAAATCCGTGCTCGGCCATGAGGCCCCGGATGCGGCTCGTGTTCGCCAGCCCGATGGTCGTGCTCAGGACACACACGCCCGGTAGGATCCGTTCGCCGAACGAGGTCGATTGCATGTGCTCGCTATCAGCATGGATAGGGCCAACCGTCCAGTTCAGGTTGACGAGCATGCTGAAGTCTCCCTCGCCGATTGTCCGGCCAATGCTCGAGCGCTTTTCATTGTACGAAATTGCTTCGAGTAGCTCTTTCACATCCGTTTCCCTTTCTTGGAGTTGTGGCTCTGGCCAGAGCCTTTCGCCCCGTTGTTGTAGCCGTCCGGCGATTCCGCCCTTTTTTGTGACCAAAGGTAAACGTCCGGTGCCGCCAGCCCACCCTGGGACGGATGTCCCTGTTACGCTGAAACTTCAGCGTAATGCCGCGGTATGAGTTCGTCGAGCTTGGTGATTTCGTGCTCTGCGACTCGACCAAGAACGTCGGTCAGTTAGGCTTACGGGTCGATGCCGTTTAGTTTGCCCGTTTTGATTAGCGTATGGCGTCGTTAAAAGGAGACTTATTTCTGGCTGTGGCAGAGGCTGTTGAAGAAGTTGCGATTTGGCCGGGAGCCCGACCGCACCTCAACAACCGACATGCTGAAAATAATGTCGGCTTTCAGCGCATTTATGTCGCCTTGTCCCGCATCTTCAGACCTGCCGAACGATGCCGGATGACGGGGAATAATGACCCGGTGCGGACATGGAGCCTCAATGGACTCCTTTCTAAGCTGCCCATACAATCTCACTCAATGGGCGCTTTGAAAGCAGATACATCACATGGCCGAAGAACGCGTAGAACGTCGCCTCGCCGCCATTCTCGCCGCCGATGTGGCGGGCTATTCGCGAATGATGGGAATCGATGAGGAAGGCACGCTTGCCGCGTTGACCGCTCATCGCACGGAATTGATCGAGCCTACTATCGCCGATCATCATGGACGTGTCGTCAAGACCACCGGCGATGGACTTTTGGCCGAGTTCGCAAGCGCCGTCGACTCGGTCAACTGCGCAATCGAAGTGCAAGAAGGTATGCGCAACCGCAACGCCAGCACGGCGAAAGAGCAACGCATCGCAATACGTATCGGCGTCAATCTCGGCGACGTAATCATACAAGACAACGATGTCTATGGAGACGGGGTCAACGTCGCTGCCAGGTTGGAAGAACTCTGTGGACCGAACGAAGTTTACGTTTCAGCAAGCGTCTACGACCAGATCGAAGGAAAAGTAGACGGGAAATTTGACGATCTCGGCGCTCACAAAGTTAAAAACATCGCCAGGCCAGTTCGTGTCTATCGCGCGAGCCGTGAGGGTGAGGCCGATGATCGAGCGGAGTCGGTCGATGTTCCGGATCAGGAGATTCGCTTCTGTACCGCCTCTGACGGCGCTCAAATTGCCTATACTGCCACTGGCAATGGTCCGCCCCTGGTTAAGACTGCGAATTGGCTCACCCATCTCGACTACGATTGGGCAAGTCCCGTTTACCGCCCTTGGATGCGCGAGTTTTGTCGAAATCATTTGATGGTGCGGTACGATGAACGCGGCAACGGCCTATCCGATTGGGATGTGGCCGACATTTCGTTTGATGCATTCGTCAGCGACCTCGAAACCGTCGTCGATGCCGCCGGCTTGGAACGTTTCCCGCTGTTCGGTGTTTCTCAAGGTTGCGCTATTGCGATTGCCTATGCCGTGCGGCATCCGGAACGCGTCAGCCGGTTGGTTCTTTACGGTGGGTTCGCCCGCGGTCGTCTGCAACGAGGATCGCAGGTTCAACAGGATCAGGCGGAAGCGATCCGAACCCTGATCCGACAAGGATGGGGGTCGGACAACCCGGCGTTTCGCCAAATCTTTACTTCGCACCTCGTGCCCGACGGCAATCCCGAGCAGATACAATGGTGGAATGAGATGCAACGGTTGGCCACGTCGGCCGACAACGCACTCCGAATTAGAGATGTGATAGATACTATCGAAGTCACTAATTTACTGGCCTCGGTTAGCCAGCCGACTTTGGTCTTGCACCGGCGCGACGATGCCATGCACCCTCTCGAGGAGGGTCGGAGAATGGCTGCAGCTATCCCCGATTCACGTTTCGTTACGCTTGATGGCCGCAACCACATCATCCTCTCCGAAGAAAAAGAGTGGCCCCGCTTCCTAAAGGAAATTCGGCAGTTTTTAGCCGAAGATGAATAGATATCGAACGTGGTTGGGTACCGATTAGAGTAAACGTTAGACATTGGACTGGGTGTCGAAGCACTACGCCGCTTCGGACGACATCGCGCACTCGTTGGTTTCACCACTAATGTTACTGATGTCGCCTTATGGCTAATCTGAGAAGTCACGGCGCCCCGGATCGACTTCTGCTGTACCTCCAGCTTCCGACATCGGCCTGGTGATGTCGGCTTTTCGCGAGTTTAGGTCCGGTTACCCCGCAGCTTCAGAAGTGTTGAGCGATGCCGACTGACGGGAATTTATGACCCGACTCGGAAGTCGCGCGTCACCGGCGCTGGGCATATCCGATATCGTGCATTAGCATCGAGAGCATCATGGAACGACCTATTGGAAGAGGCCAGTGGAGCGGAGACTTGCGGCAATTTTAGCGGCGGATGTCGTTGGCTACTCGCGCCTGATGGGTGTGGACGAAGCCGGGACGCTTGCTGCGTTGCGCGCTCTCTTAAAGGAAGTGGTTGAACCGACGCTGAAGCGCCATCGCGGTCGCGTCGTAAAACTGATGGGCGACGGTTTGTTAGCCGAGTTCGCCAGCGTTGTAGACGCAGTGGCGGCTGCGGTCGAAATTCAGGAAGCCACGCCGGAACGATCCGCGCATTTGCCCGAGGACCGGCGTATCGCGCTGCGCGTCGGCGTCAACATCGGCGACATTGCGGTCGAGGGCGGCGACATATTCGGCGATGGCGTAAACATCGCAGCGCGATTACAGGAAGTCGCCGATCCCAACGGCATGGCGGTCTCAGATGACGCCTATCGTCAGCTTAGCGGCAGGCTGAACGTGCCGTTCCAGGACGCTGGCGAAAAGGCCCTGAAGAATATCAAACAGAAGGTGCGGACCTGGCTGTGGTCGCCAACGCAAACACTCTCAAATGCGCCTGTGTCGGACACCCAACTCGCGTTGCCGGACAAGCCATCGATCGCGGTATTACCGTTCGACAATCTAACCGGCGATCCCGAGCAGGAGTATTTCGCCGACGGCATGACGGAAGACATTATCACAGGGTTGTCGCGATTTCGGTCGTTGTTCGTAATCGCTCGTAACTCAACATTTTCCTACAAGGGTAAATCGCCGGATGTACGAGCGGTCGCTCGCGATTTAGGCGTTCGCTATGTCCTGGAAGGTAGCGTGCGGCGAGGCGGCGACCGAATACGAATAACCGGACAGTTAATCGAAGCGGAAACCGGCAACCACCTTTGGGCAGAACGTTACGATCGCAAGCTAGAAGATATTTTCGATGTTCAGGATGAAGTGACCGCATCCATCGTAGTGGCGATAGCGCCCGAAATCGATGAGGCGGAACGGACTCTCGCACAACGCAAGCCGCCCGGCAGTCTAGACATATGGAGCCGTTTTCAGATTGGACTCGCGGCTAGTTACATATCGACAAAGGAAGCGCTGAAATCGGCAATTGAGCAGTTCGACGAGATCAATACTCTTGATCCAACTTTCGCCCCGGCATTCGCCTACGGTGTCCTTGCGCGCTTTCGTATCCTGGTTCATTACGATTGGAATAATAAGGAACTAGTTGATCAGGCGCGCGAGAAAGCCCGCCGGGCAATCGCCCTAGACCCCAAAAATCCTGATTGCCTAATGGCTGAGAGTAGGGTGTACACCCACCTTCACCAATATGAAGTGGCTATATCGAAGGCCGAGGAAGCGATATCGCTCAATCCGAATTCTGCGATGGCACACTTCTTTCTCGGCTTAGTTTTGGGTAGGACAGGACGTTACGAGGAAGCGATCGCTCAACTTGACCGCAGCATCCGTCTCAGCCCACGCGATGCATTCGCAGGCGGTTTTTTCGGGTTTAAAGCGGTGATGCTCTTTCATGTCGGACGCTATGAAGAAGCAGTGGATTGGGCGCGTCGCGCAAATAGCAGTACAAGCCCGCGACCCGGCGTCTATTTATATTTCACGGCCTCGCTTATCAAACTCGACCGGAAAGAAGAAGCTGTTGCGGGGCTTGCGGAATTTATGCGGCTTTCACCCAATATCACCTTGAGCGAATGGCGCGAGAGAACATCCTTACAATTTCCAAGGGCAGGCAAGGCAACTGAGGTCTTGATCGAAGCATTACGCGAGGCGGGCATGCCGGAATAGGCGCCGCTGCGTGGAATGGAACTCATGTCTCCTTCTGGCTAAAAAGCGAACTCGCGGCGTTCCGAATCGATTTCTGCTGTTCCCCTGTCATCTCAACCGGTCGACGCAACACACGCATTAAACCTTTCAGCCGGTGTTTCAAACTCCAACGTTTTTCGTGGCCGTTCGTTTAGCTGACGCGCTACCTTATTCAGATGAGCCTGTGAATGCACTGACAAGTCCGTCCCCTTGGGGAAGTACTGCCTGAGCAGGCCGTTGGTGTTCTCATTGGAACCACGCTGCCACGGGCTATATGGATCACAGAAGTAAACATCGATGTCGGTCGCCAGGCTGAACCGTCGATGATCCGTGAGTTCTTTGCCCCGGTCCCAGGTCAGGGATTTGTATAACTCGGTCGGCAGCTTCCTGGCATGCCTGATGAGGGCCGAAACAACCGTCTGAGTGCTCTTGTCAGACACCTTCGCCAGCATGACGTAGCGCGTATGACGTTCCACCAGGGTCACGATGTAACTGTTCCCCGGCCCCGACAGGAGATCGCCCTCCCAGTGACCTGGCACCGCCCGGTCTTCAACCGAGGCCGGGCGCGCGCTGATCGAGACCATGTCCTTGATCTGACCGTGGTCAACGCCTTTCCTGGTGGCGTGCCTGGAGCGGCGCATCGTGCGCTTCGATCGAAGATGCTGAAGCAGCTCTTTCTTAAGCACACCGCGCGCTTGAACGTATAGGCTGCGATAGATCGTCTCGTGAGACACCTGATAAGCCTCTTCTTGCGGATGCGACCGCTTCAGCCAGCCGGCGATCTGCTCCGGCGACCAGTTCAACCTGAGATGCCTCGCCACGGCCTGTCGCAGCCACCGACTGGTTGCCAGCTTACATCGCTTCGGGCGACGGGCGCGCGCCCAGGCCTGCTCATCAGCCCGAGACGCCCGGTAGTGATCATGGCCGCCATTACGGCCGATCTCACGGCTCACCGTAGACGGCGAGCGACCCAGTAACGAAGCCATCGACCGGATCGAACGCTGTCCAACAATCCCTCGTGATATCAGTTCGCGCTCAGGCAGCGTCAAGGCCAGTCGCGAGCGGCGCCGGAGCGCAGGACGGATCCCGCCATGCGGCAATACCTGAAAATGAACCGATGAAGAGTGCTTGCCAAATGCACGACCAATCGAAGACAGCGATTCACCCCGCTGCCAGCGATCCCACATCTCCGTCTTCTCTGCCGAACTGAAACCTCGACGAACTGCTCGAACCATCACAATACACTCCATCTTGCTGTTGAAGACAAAGTGTTGCGTCGACCATTTGAGACCACCCCCCAACAGGCGACATGCGGGCGGAAATGTCTAAATGTCGTCGACCGATGTCGTGTTTTTCCCAAGGTCGGGGCCTGCGCTATCGGTCAGGCTGACAGCCGGGAACGCCCCTTTCGGGATTAGAAGACCGCTTCGGCCATCCGCTCGAGCTGGTCGCCCATTTCCTTCTCGGTCTCGACCCATTCCGGCTTGAGGATGACGCTGTCGGCGCCGGCATCGAGCAGCGACTGGACATGCGCCCGCTCGGCCGCCTGACCGTAGATTACGATCTGGATGCTTGCCGGATCGCGCCCCGCGTCGGCACACAGGGTGGCAAGTTCCTTGCGGCTGTTCTCGATATCGGCCGGCGTCACCCGATTGGGCAGCCAGCCATCGGCATGGGCGACGATGCGCTTCAGCACGTTCGGCGCCATGCCGCCGATCAGGATCGGCGGATAGGGCTTCTGCGCCGGTTTCGGGAAGGAGCGGACCGGCGGGAAATCGAAATACTTGCCGTGATATTCGGCCTCTTCCTGGGTCCAGCAGAGCTTCATCACGTCGAGCGCTTCTCTTGTCTGGGTCCAGCGGCGCGGGAAATCGCCGCCGAAGATCTCGGTCTCTTCCTTTAGCCAGCCCGTGCCGATGCCGAATTGAAAGCGGCCGCCGCTGTGGAAGTCGAGCGCGGCGACTTCCTTGGCCAGCAGCAACGGATGCCGCTCCGGCACCAAGGTAATGCCCGTGCCGAGCTTGATCTTGCTCGTCACCGCCGATGCCCGCGCCAACGCGATATAGGGGTCCGTGAAGTGCGAATAGGTCCACGGGATCTCGCCGCCAGTCGCCGGGAACGGGCTCTCGCTGTGAACCGGTACGGCCGGGTGCTCGGCGTACCAGATCGAGTCGAAGCCGAGATCCTCCGCCTTCTTGGCCATAAAAACCGGATCGATCGTATAGGCGGGAAGCGGAACGGATGTACCGACTTTCATGGCATGAACCTCCAAATAAAACAGGGTTTCAGCGACTCTAGTGTCCTGATCGTGAAATTCAAATGATTGAATTTCTCGTGAATCAGCACACCAACTATATGAATCTCGTGTGATTCAGATCCTAATGTTCGTCGCATTCAATGCCACGAACTTCAGAATCATCACACTAAGGCAGCAGGCGGCTGCGACCAAATCTTGCCGGATCAGTCGAAGCCGAGCAGCACCGATGGCAGCCACAAGGCAACGGACGGAAAGGCGATGATCAGCGCCAAAACGCCGAAATGCAGGGCGATGAAGGGAGTGACGCCGCGATACATGTCGCGCAGCGTGATCTCCGGCGGGGCGATGGCGCGGAAGTAGAAGATCGCACCGGCCATCGGCGGCGTCAGCATGCTGGTCTGCATCATGATCAGCAGCGCGATACAGAACCAGACCGCATCGAACCCCAGCCCGGTCACGATCGGCATGGCGAGCGGCACCAGGATCAGCATGATCGAAATCAGGTCGATCACGAATCCCGCCACGAAGGTGATCAGCAGGATCAGCCCCACGGTTCCCCACGGGCCCAGCCCCGACTCGGCGAGCATGTTCTGTACCGCAAGCAGCCCCCCGGCCCCGGCAAAAACCCCGGCAAACATAAGACCGCCGACAACGATGGTCAGGACCATCGCGGTAATCGACAGGGTCGTCAGCAACGCCTCTCGAACCACGGCGACGGAGAACTTCCGATAAAGAACCGTCAGCACCAGCCCACCGATGGCGCCGATGGCGGCGGCCTCGGTCGGCACGGCGATCGCGAAGATGATACTGCCCAGAACGGCGGCGATCAGCGCCAGCGGCGGCACCAGCACGATAAAGGTGCGCCACAGTTGGATCGCCAGCGGCGTGTCGTCCGCAACCATTTCCGGCGGCGGCGCGACCGAGGGCTTGAAATAACAATAACCCAGAATATAGAGGATATAGAGACCGGCCAGCACCAGGCCCGGCAACAGCATCGCGGCGAACATCTCGCCAATGCCCAGATCGGCGATCGTCGCCAGGATGACGACCAGGACCGAAGGCGGAATGATCGACCCCAGCGATCCGCCGGCGCAGATCGTGCCCGAGATCAATCCCTTGTCGTAGCCGGCGCGCAGCATCACCGGCGTCGCCAGCATGCCGACGACGGTCTCTGTTGCGCCGACCACACCGCTCGACGCCGCGAACAGAACGCAGATCACGATCGTGCCGATCGCCAGCCCGCCCGGCAGCTTTCGGGTCCAGAGATGGATCGTCTCGAACATGCCTTCCGCGATGCCGGAGCGTTGCAGCATCGCGCCCATGAAGATGAAAAGGGGCACCGCCGCCAGGATGTGCGAGCCGCCGACCTCTTCGACCCGGTGCGCGAAAATGACGACGACGGCCTCGCCGAACTGCGCCACGCCGAACACCAGGGCCACCGTCATCAAGGCAAACGCAACCGGGACGCCGATGAAGATCAGCGCCATCAGCACGGGGAACATCCAGAGGGCCAGATCGACCGTCATGGCGCGTCCAGGGGTCGGTCGGCGGCGGTCCGGAACGTCTTCATCCCCTCCGCCGCGACTTGCAGGGTAAAGAGCGAATAGCCGAACGCGACGACGGACCGTAGCGGCCAAACCAGCGGGTTCCAGGCGGATTCGCCGGATACTTCACCGATCAGATAGGCGTCGAGAGCGACAGTGCCGAGGCGCCAGCTCATCCAGGCAGAGGCAGGCAGCAGGAAAAAAACATAGATGATGCAGTCGATCGTCGCCTGGACCCGGGGCGGAAACCGGCCGTACAGAAAATCGACCCGGACATGCAGCCGCGCCTTGGTGACGTAGGCGATGCCGAGCACGAAATGCGCGCCGGTGATCATGTAGGCGAATTCATACGCCCAGAAGGTCGGCAAATCGAACAGGAAGCGGGCGAAGACCTCATAGCCCATGATCACGAATAGCGGGATCACGAGGGACGCACCGATTCCGCCGACCCTATCGGTCAACCCATCGATGATGCGGACCAATGTTCCCAAAGCGGGGTTAGCCCAACTCGCGCTCGACGAGCGGTAGTACTTTATCGGCCAGCATCTCGATCGTGCGCAACACGATCCGCTGGTCCATGCCGAGCCACTGCACGCGGGCGACCAGCCTCGTCATACCCGTCGCGAGCACCAAGCCGACCAGTTCTTCCGCGCATTCCTCCGGCGAGCCGATGATCACGCGGCCGGCCAGCAATTCCTCCAGCTCGAGCTGCGCCTTGTCGGAACCGACCACCTGGGTGAACAAGCCCCATTGCCCCAGAACCCGATAGCTGGCCTCCAAGAAAGGGCCTGCCTCTTTCAGTGCGGTCGCCTTGTCGGGCGCCACCACGATATTACGCAGTAGGGGAAATTCCGCCGGCATCGGCTTGTTGAGTTCAGCCAGCGTGTCGCGGAAGACCGTCGCCTGTTGAACGATCACGTCCTCGACCAGATGCGACGAGGCGACCCAGCTGTCGCCGAGCGACGTATCGGCGAGGCGCGCGGCACGGGCGA
>Ga0315338_1003365_pt1 | contig 14051 bp, 16 predicted proteins | sample ASW8metaG_FD_204518 | JGI IMG/M metagenome (GOLD analysis project Ga0315338, IMG submission 204518) | Ammonia-oxidizing marine archaeal communities from Monterey Bay, California, United States - ASW #8 | ecosystem: Environmental > Aquatic > Marine > Coastal | place: USA: California | collected... | reverse complement strand
CACTTTATCTTTGACGCCTACTCGAACAGATACTCGACTTCCGCCCATGTATCGGTCGGAAATATCCACATCAAGGTCAGCGGCGTGTCACCAGTGTTCGCGATGCCATGCAGATGGTTCTCCGGGATGTAGACGACCGTGCCGGGCCCGACGTCGCGCGTTTCGTCGCCGATCCGCAATTCGCCCTTGCCAGCCTGGATCAAATATACCTCCTGGGGAGAATGACGGTGCGGAGCGAGCACGGTGCCCGGCGGGAATTCGAGGACGCCGAGGCTGAGACCGTGGCTCGGCATGCGGTCGGCATCGACCAGCAGTTTCCAGCGCACGCCGTCGGTCCGGCCCGGGCGGGTTTCCCAGTCGCAATTGTCGTGATGGTGAAGGAACGGTTCGTCAGCCATGGCGGCCTCCTCTAATTCCGTCCTTTTTCCGCGCGGCGCACCCAGCCGGGCGGGTTCCAGAAGATGTGCGGGCCGAGCTCGTCGATTCGGTTGACGCCGATCTGCGCCATGACCCGGTCCATCTCGGTGTGGAAGATTTCCAGCGCGCGGTAGGAGCCGGCCTCGCCCGCGACGGCGGCGCCGTACAGGGTCGGGCGGCCGGACATGACCATGTCGGCACCGAGCGCCAGCGCTTTGACGATGTCGCCGCCGCGCCGGGCGCCGCTGTCGATCAGGATCTTGATCCGGTTACCGACAGCGGTGCGCACTTCCGGGACCACCTCTAGCGGCGCGGGCGCGGAATCGAGATAGCGCCCGCCATGGTTCGACAGCACCACGCCCTGCAGGCCGATATCGGCGGCGATCACCGCGTCTTCGGCGCTCTGCAGCCCCTTGACCAGCAGGTTGCCGGGCCACATGTCCCGGATCCGTTTGACATGGTCCCAATTTTGCGCGGCGGGCTTGGTGTAGGCGGTCTCAATATCGGTCTGGGTCAGCTTGCTGGCCAGTTCCGGCGGGTTGTTCACTTTGCGGAAGGGGCCGCGTTTCAGGTATTGCGGCGCCAACACGCGCAGGCACCAGCCGGGATTGGCCAGCACCTGAGCCACCAGGCGCGGCGAATAGTGCAGCGGCATGGCAAAGCCGTTGCGGTAGTTGTACTCGCGGTTGGAGGGGACCGGGCCGTCGACGGTAATCAACATGGTCTCAAAGCCAGTCGCCTTGACCCGCTCGACGAAGCGGGCGGTCAGGTCCATGTCGGTCCACATGTAAAGTTGGAACCAGATATTGCCGTCGCCGGCCTCGTAGATCTCCTCCATCGGCGTCAACGAACTGGTCGCTGCCGTGCAGGGTATGCCCAGCCGCGCAGCAGCCCGGGCGAGGCCCACTTCGCCGCCTTCGCAGACCAGCCCGGCCGAGGCGGTTGGCGAGATGGCGTAGGGCATGGCGTATTTTCGGCCGAAGAGTTCCGTCTCCGTCGTCCGTTCCGACACGTCCATCAAAACGCGGTTCTTGATCTTGAGAGAGCGGTAAACTGCCGTGTTGTGGCGCAGCGCGACCTCGTCCTCCGCGCCGCGGTCGACATATTCGAAGATGCCGCGCGGCAGCCGCTGACGCGCCTTCCGGCGAAGATCCGCGATATTGTAAGCGCCGAAGGTGTCGCTCATCGTGCTCTATTCGATCCCGACCATTTCCGTACCGCTTTGGAAGCGCCGGGTTGCGGAATCGTCGATAAACCGTTCGAACCCGTCCAGCTCGTAATTTTTCCAGAAGGCCGCTCTACCGCCGGAATCGGTGAAATACAGCTCTGCCATGCCGGCGTAGGGTGCGGTTTCCAAATCCATGCTGAGGCTGACGACGTAACGGAATCCGCCGACACCCGCCATCGTCCGCTGCACGTTCGGCAGGTGGATGTCGAGCCAATGGTCGAACATGGCGCCGATATCGGTGCCGGGTTTCGCGGCGACCAGCGAGGTCTGTTTGTAGAATCCGCTGCGGGTACAAGGGAAGGGCGCGTTCAGGGTCAGCGGTTCGAGTGGCAGCGCGCCGTCGATCGCGACATATTCCCGCGTCGCCCACGGCCAATAGGGTTCGACCTTCTCCTGGAACGTATCGTAGGGCACGACCGCGCTGGCCTGTTTCGGCATCGGCAGAGCCTCGGCGTACCAGAGCTGCGCCACACCGTCCCAGGCCTGAGGCGCACCGTTCTCTGGATCGAACAGGGTCGCCGTGTAGTGCGTCGCGTGCGGCTTACCTGCGTCGCGATTTTCATCCATGCGCGCGATCACGCCCGGCATGTGGTTGGCGAACCAGTGGGCGATCAACTCCTCGCGGCTGGTCGTCGCCTTCCGCTTGATCAGATACTGCATTTTCGCGCCGGGGGTTTCCTTTGGCCGTGTCATGCGGCGTTCCTTTCCGTTAGGCCGGCTTCTCGAATTCCGGCGCCATGACGGCGTTGGCGTTCGTGGTGAGCGTTTGGCGGATTTTCTTGGCGGGTTGGTAGTCCGGGTCGCTCTCGAAATCGAGAATCGCCTGCTCGGACGGGAAACGGATAACCACCGCGCCCTTGGCCGGATCGCCTTCCAGCGGCGTCGCGTCGAACGACGCCACGATCACCTCGCCGCCATGCTTTTCAAGCAGCGGGAAGACTTTCGGGATGTAGTCCCGGCGAAACGCTCCCAGATCGGCAACGGTCTGTGTCAGGATGAAGTAGGCGCTCATGGCGTTTGTCTCCGGTTCAGCCCGCCAGCACGAATATCAAAACCGCCAGTACCGCCATCATAACGACGCCGGCAATGACGCGGCTGCGGCAGGGGCCGAGAATTTCGTAGGGGTCGACGAACTTCATCGACGGCTTGGTTTGTTTTTCCGCGTTCATTCGATCTCCGGGTCGATCAGCTTACAGATGCTGGTATTGTCCAGGTCGCCATAGCCGTTGTTGACGTGCTGCTGATAGGCGGCGGTGGCGGCCGCGCCGAGCGGTGTCGGCGATCCGGCCAACTGCGAGGCCGCCTGCGACAGGCGCAGATCCTTCAGCATCAGTTTCGCCATGAAGCCCGGCTTGAAGCCGTTGTTCGATGCCGACGCCGGCAGCGGGCCGGGCAGGGGACAGCTCATTTCCAGTATCCGCGTGCTGCCGGTCGAGGTCGATATCACGTCGAACAGCACCTGCCGGTCGACTCCGAGCTTCTCGCCCATGATAAAGGCCTCCGAGGTGGCCAAGGTGGCGATGGCGGCGATCATGTTGTTGCAGATCTTGACGACCTGTCCCTGTCCGGGATCGCCGCAATGGACGATGTTCTTGCCCATGCCTTCCAGGATGGGGCGGGCGCGGTCGAAGGCCGGTTTCGTACCGCCGCACATGAAGGTCAGCGTCGCCGCGTCGGCGCCGATGGTGCCGCCGGAGACGGGGGCGTCGACCATCTCGAACCCGGCCGCCGCGGCCGCTTCATGCACCGCGACCGAGCTTTCCACATCGATGGTCGAGGAATCGATGAACAGGGTGCCCGGATCGGCCGCAGCGACCACACCGTCGCCCATGAACACCTCGCGCACATTGCCGCCGACCGGCAGCATGGTGACGACGATCTCCACGCCCTTGGCCGCGTCCTGAATCGAGTCGGCCCGCTCCGCGCCGGATTGGACGACGAAATTGACCGCTTCCTCCGACAAGTCGAAGACTTTCAGGCTGTGCCCCGCACCGATTAGGTTGCGCGCCATAGGCCCGCCCATATTGCCGACCCCGATAAATCCAATTTTCGCCATGGCGCCCTGTCCTTTCCGTTTCGTTGATTGGTGCTTTGTGCGGAGTGTATCAGAGGAATGCGCTGGTTCTAGACTGGCTGATCGCCTGCAAGCTGGACGCGGCGCATGTCCCGGCGGTGGCCGTGATAGTCGTTGACGGCGATATGCTTCAGGCAGCGATTGTCCCAGAACGCGACCGACCCGGGTTCCCAACTGAAGCGGCAGGTGAGCTCCGGCCGCGTCGCGTGATCGAACAGATAGCGCAGCAGCGGCGCGCTTTCCTCGCGTGTCATACCTTCGAAGGTGTGGGCGGAGGCGATGTTGACGTAGAGCGCCGTACGGCCGGTCTCGGGATGGGTGCGCACCACCGGATGCGCGTTGACAGTGGGCCGCCAGTCGGCGTCGTCGCGGGTTTCCGTCGAGCGGCCCTTGTTGGCGTTGGGCCCGGCGACCCTGCTGTCATCATGTACGGCTTTCAAGCCGTCCAAACTGGCTTTTAAACCATCCGACAGCGTTTCGTAGGCGAGGTACTGGTTGGCGAACAAGGTGTCGCCGCCCCGGGACGGGACCTCCAGCGCGTGCAGGACCGCACCCATCGGCGGGCATTCGACATGGCCGGTATCGGTATGCCATTCGGCGCCGACCACGCGGGTCGCGTCCGGTTCTTTCACCACGTGGATGACTTCGGGATTGGGGCCCTTCTTGGCCAGGTTCGGGTGCAAGTACAGATCGCCGAAATAGCGCCCGAATTTCATCAACCGTTCGTCGCTCAAATTCTGGTCGCGGAAGAAGATCACCAGATGGTCGAGCCAGGCCTGGCGAATTTCGGCGATCTCGTCGGCGTCGAGATCGCGCGAAATATCGATCCCCTCCAGCACCGCGCCGACAGAGCCGCCGAGCGATTTGGCCGTGAAATGGCGGTAGTTGGTTTTCATTCCGGGATCCTCACTTCGGGTCGTCGACGATCGCCTCAGCGGTGGAGAAATAGAGGTCGAGGCGTTTGAAACGGCCGTCTTCCACCTGGAACATTTTGACGTTGCTCAAGTTTGTTTCCTTGCCCGCCCTGTCGACCAGCCTTACGTCGAAACTGGCGGCTACGCGCTGCGCCGCCTCGTCGATGGTCCATTCGAAATTGCCGTGCCACATGGTCGGGTAGCGCTCGATCGCACCGGCGAAAGCATCGCGAATTTCGCCGTCCCGCCCGGACAGGACGGTTCCGGCTGGATAGATGTGCCAGACGCAGTCCGCAGCGATGCAATCGAGCGTATCGTCCAGCCGGCCTTGGTCCATCGCGTTGAAATACCGTTTCTCGATCAGGTCTATCAGTTCCTGTCGGTTCAGCATCGGACGTCCCCTGTTGGCTACACCTAATCTAACCGCCATAGCATAACCGCTAGAATGCGGCGGACACAGCGTCTGACTTCGCGCAGGTATTTTCTTGATCGCCGGGGCAGGGCGGGTATGAATCGCGCATGTTTAAAGCTTCGAATCCTGCCCGCCGCCGGCTGCGTTGGTTCGCTGCCGTGCTCGTTGCCATCATCATGGTCACGGTTGCGATATTCGTGATGCCGACCTACCTGGCACGCTGGGTTTTCGACGCAAAACTTGAGGATTTCGGCCTGCAGGCAAGTGGGATCGAAACCGTCGATATCGACCTTTGGGACAGTAAAATCCGGTTTGGCCCGTTGACCATCGGTGCACCCGGTGCGAAACCGGCGCGGCTGGAACAGTTTGGTATCAAATACTCGTTTTCCCGGCTATTCGACCGAAGGGGCCTCGGAAAGGAAACTGTCGTCGAAGGCTTGATCCTGGACGTCGCCCGTGACGCGAAGGGACGGATTTCGGTAAACGGCGTCGATATTTTCGCGCTGCTGCAGCCGACCGCTGCAGCGCCGCCACCGGAAGCAGCGGATTCGCAAGATCAATGGGGCGCTGGCTTACAGCGTTTCCTGTTGCGAGACAGCCGGATCAGGTTCCGTCGCCATGATGGCGGTGAACTCGAGTTGGAGATTGACCGCCTCGCGCTGGACGGGTTTCGGACATGGGCACCGGATACCCCCGGTCGGTTCGCCTTGACCGCAAGGCTGAACGGTATGGCAGTCCAGCTTGACGGCGAGGCGAAACCCTTTTCCGACCGTATTGAAGTTCAGGCGACCTCGACACTTTCGGCCATCGAACTGTCGAAAGTGCAGCGGTTTACGGGAAGGCTGCCGCTGACGCGCGGCGACGGCACCATGCGGGCATCGCTGAAACATCACGCAGTCGTCGCGCCCGATGGCACCATACAGCTGTCGGACGCCGGCGATATCTCCGTGGACGGGTTGTCCATTTCGTTGCCGGACGGCCCTGACATCGCTTTTGCGAATGCCGTAATCGTGTTGAATACCGCTAAGGTTTTCCGGCCTGACGGGAGCATCGATCTGTCCGGGTCGCTGAACATCGAAGGCAAACAGGCCCGTTTGGGGCTACCGGACGGCAGCGTGACCGATTTCGACACGACGACGATGCAACTTGGTGACATGAAACTGACGGCCGACGCCGATCAAACCCTGACCGGCAACCTGTCGGTTGCCTTGCGCGCGGCGGAAGGCAAGGCGCGCCGTGAAGGCCGGTCGTTGCAGTTCGATGCGTTGCAGGTCGACGCAACGCTGGCCGATCTTGCGCTGGACGCATCAGGGTCGGTGCGTGCAATTGTCGATGCCACGCTGAGCGTTGCTTCACCGAAGGCCGACGGACCGTCGCACGGCAATGCGGATCGTTTGGCGGCACGTCTTTCCAAGGTGAAGTTTTCCAACGCAAAAGGGGATTTTTCCGCTGGCGGTGGTCTGTCGCTCGATCTGACGGGCCTGACCGCGGAATCCGGTGAGGTCGCCGCGGCGCCCTCCCTGTCCCTGAAATCCGGTTCGCTGCGGATAGCCGAGGGCCAATTCGATCTGCAGGCGCCGGTATCCGGCGCCTTGTCCTGGAAGGCCCGGTTCGGCCTGAATGTTCGGGAAGCCTCTGCGGCGGTGGCGGGGCCGCATGCCGGTACCGTGACCTTCGACCAACTGCAGCTGGAAGCGGGCGCGATCGACGAGACGTTGCGACCGACATTCGATGCCGTTCAAATCGATGCATTCTCCATTGATGTTGAAAATGTATCGGTAGACGCGGCCCCGCCGCACCCTGGAAGGGTTGCATTCGATAAATTCCGACTGGTTGCGGGCGTGTTCGATCGCGAGGCGCGATCAACGTTCGGCGGGTTTGAGCTCGATGGACTGTCCCTGATGGCCGAGGGATTGCTCCCGTCGTCGGTTGCGGGCGGCAATGCAGGCCAGCTATCGGTTGGGATTGGTGAAATTCGCGGCGAAGAGGCGGTGCGGGAAGCCGATGGCGCCCTATCGCTGCGGGCATTCTCACTGGGCGAGATCGAGACCACAGTTCGGGGACAATTCGATGCCGATGCGCGTCTCAATGGGCTCAAGGCTCAGAATGTTTCCCTATCGGCCGAAACGCGCGCCGGTGCGGAGAAGGCCGTTCTATCGGGCTTCGACCTGGCAGTCGGTGGCGGCGAGGCGCTGAAACTTCAATTTGGCAGTTTGACGTTGGACGCGCTATCGGGATCTGCCGCACCCGCGCTGGAAATTGGCGCCGTCGTTTTGCAAGGCCTCGACATCGCGGCAAGTTCCGCGCTGCTGCCGGCGGACGAAGGGACGGCGCCCGTAAGTACCGATAAGACAGGGGATGCACCGGCGCGGCCCCAGATCTCAATCGGCCGGTTTAAGTTGGCCGATCCAGCGCAGATTGTGCTCACCGACAAGCGGCAATCCCCGACCGTCAAACTCGATACCAAGGTGAACCGGTTCGAGCTGCGCGATTTCGACACCAAGAAGCCGGGCACAAAGTCGGCCTTGACCATAGCCGCGACGATTAATGAGTTCACGGACCTGTCGCTTGAAGGTTGGGTCAACGTTGCCAACGAAAAGCCGAGCGTCGATCTGAAGACGGCCTTCAAAAATCTCGAACTGCCACCCTTCTCGCGTTATGCGGCCACCTATCTGGGTGTAAATCTCGAAAGCGGTCGGCTGAGCGCACAGGCGGACGGAAAGGTGATCGACGGTACGCTGGACGCGGCGACGAAGCTGAACATTCTCAATCTTAAATTCAGCCCATTGAGTCCAAAAGACGCGAAGCGTCTGTCCGCCGCGACCGGTGTCCCGATCGAGACGGCGGTCGGCCTGTTGGAGGGTAAGGACGGACGCATCGAGCTATCGATCCCGGTGAAAGGCGATTTGGAAAATCCGAATTTCGATTTGGATCAGGTAATCGGCAAGGCGGTCGGCAACGCGATCGTCGCTACGATCGGAACGACGCTGCAAGTTCTCTTCCCGCCGGCGCTGCTGATTTCCGTTTTCGATTCGGCGACGAGCGGCTCCGGGGTCGAGTTCGCGCCGGCGCCGTTCGAGGCCGGCACCGTCGCATTGGAACCGAAGGGGCGCGAACTTGTCGATGCGCTGGCGAAGCTTTTGAAGGACCGGCCGAAACTGACGGTCACGCTCTGCGGGCGGGCGACGGCAGACGACCTCAACGCCGCACTCAAACCGGAAGTGGAAGCTATCCTGGCGGAACGGCGCGCTGCATACGCACAGGCCTTGTCGGCCTATCAGGCGCGCCTGCGACCCTTGGTCGAACAGGGAATCGTGAACAAGGACGGTGTGCCGCTCGCAAAGAACGCATCGAAATCGCTGCCCTTGCCGCCGGCGAAACCGGATCTCGACGCGGCGGCGCTAATGGCGGAGCGCGGTGCGACGCGGGCCGACGAGCTGCGCGACAGTTTGACGACGCTTGCGGCGGAACGAACCAAGACTATTCGGCGCGATTTGGCGGAACGGCTGAACGTGTCCGGCGGTCAGGTTGCGGAGTGCCGATCGGTATTTGATTCAAAAGACGCGGGCGCACCGCGTGCGGAGATCAAACTTTAGCGCGCTGGTCGCGCCCGAAGCGGCGGGGGAGGTAGCGTGAGAACTGCGCCAGGACGAGCATCGTGGCGCCGCTGACGATGAACACCGCTGACAGCGGGAAGAACAGCAGGACGACGGAGTAGGCGGCGGGAACCGCCAGGCGTCCGGTTTCGCGGTAGGTCGAATAGACGCTCGTCATCTCGGCGCGTTCATGCGGATGTACCGCGCGCATAAACGGCACATTGCCTGGTCCATCCATGATGCTGGCAGCGAAGGCGGCGGCGACCAGAAGTCCCGCACCCAGCAACGGCCAGCCCATGGTCAGGCCGACGAGGGCGCTGGTAACCGCAGTTGCCAGATAGCCCAGGATCAGCAGCCAGCGAATACCATTGCGCCTGCCGACCCAGCCCCAGAAGGTGACGGTGAACAGCCCAGCGGACCCGATGGAAGTGATAAGACCACCCGCTTCGGCGCCGAGGCCGGTCGCGACCGCATAGATCGGGGCGTAAATGAAGAACATATTCCACCAGGCGGAACGCCCGACCGACAGAAACCAGGCGAGCGCGAGGCGCGGCTGCGCGAAGAAGCGTTGCACGAAGCGCAGGGGATTGGTGCCCGCGCTGGTCTCCTTCAGGCCGGGCCGGTCGGGAGGTGCGCCGATCAGCAGGAGATAGGCGAGGAGTAGGAGCGATATGCCGCCGCTAATATAAAAGGGTAGCCATGGGGCGACACGTTCCGCGAGAGAGATGCCAAGAAACGGGCCCGTCATCCAGCCGATGCCGGCGAGCAGCATCCGGTTGGGCTCGAACCGCGTGAACGCGGATCTCGGGATATTGTCGAGGACGTAAAGGTTGAGGCAGATCGTGATCGCGGCACCCCCGAACATCTGCAAAATCAAGCCCAGCGGCAGAGCCCAGAGTTTCTGCAGGCTGAACAGCACCACTGCGACCGCAAGGCACAGGCTGCCGCAGACCAGCGCCCCCCGCCGGCCGACCGTCCGGACGAGCCAGGGCACGGATAGCGCGCCGCAAAGCCCGACGGCGCCCGCCGCGAGATAGAGCACGCTGACAAGCTGCGCGTCCGCCAGCAGCGCATAAGCCTGCAGCGGAACGACGGTGATAAGCAGCGCCCGCGCCATGGAGTCGAGGGTGAACATCACCAGGAATGCAGCGGCGCCCGGCTGGGTCAGCGATTGCAGGATACGCGGCACGCTTGGTTCCTTTGGCGGTATTGGTGACGGATGGGTGATCAAACAGGACCAATGGTAACCGACGCGCAATCTGAAGGAACGGAATTAAATGCAACGCCGTACCGTTGGTTTTTGCGCCTATCAATGCCGCACTAACAGAAGGAGATGCGTTTGCGCTATACTCCCCCCATGCCGTACAGAAGTAAAAGACGCAGACGAGAAGGATATCGGGCTCCGGCCCTAAGATGGCTCGTATTTACCGTGGCCGTTGCCGCGTCGCTAGTGTTCTTCATCTGGTATGGGGTGAAGCTCTATGGCTAACCCCGCCTGAGAAGCAGACAGTAAACGCATAAATTTCCCTGCCCCGCCTTCATCTGAAACCGATTGGCAAAGACAGCCACGAGGAGACACCAAGATGCCGCAACAATTCGAAGTCAAACCTTTGACGCCGACCATCGGCGGGGAAATCGTGGGGCTGGACCTTTCCGAGCCGATGTCCGACGCGGTGTTCGAACAGGTGCACGCCGCGTTCCTGGATCGCAAGGCGTTGTTCTTCCGCGACCAGGATATAACGCTGGAACAGCAAAAGGCATTCGGCCGCCGGTTCGGCGAACTCCATATTCATCCGGCCTCCCGTTCCTATGAGGCTGATGGCGTCAAGCATCCGGAGATTCTGTTCCTTCACGCCGACGAAAACACCACGCGGACCGCCGGCGACACCTGGCATTCCGACGTGTCCTGCGACCCCGAGCCGCCCATGGCGAGCATCTTGCGCCTGGTCAAGATACCGCCGTCCGGCGGCGACACCCTGTTCGCCAGCATGAGCGCCGCCTATGACGCGCTTTCCGAACCGATGAAACGCTATCTGGGCGAATTGACGGCGACCCATGACGGTACGGAAAATTACAGCGATCGCGCCCGGCGCCGGGACGGCGTGATCAAGAACAAAGTTTATCCGCGCAACACCCACCCGATCGTTCGCACCCATCCGGAAACGGGCCAGAAGACGCTCTTCGTCAACACCGCGTTCACCTCCCACATCAACGACGTTCCCAAGCCGGAAAGCGACGCCATCCTCGCCTACCTGTATCAGCACATTTCGAATGCGGCGTTTCAATGCCGCTTCCAATGGACCGAAAATTCAATAGCCATGTGGGATAATCGCTGCGCCCTGCATCACGCGATGTGGGACTATTATCCCAACGTCCGCTCGGGCTTCCGGGTGACGGTGCAGGGTGATCGGCCGTTTTAGGAATCGGCCCTCAAATAGCCAGGGAAGGAGCCCGCCGATGCCGGTACAAACCAAGTATCTCTTCTTTGCGAGCATGGATGTCGCGCCCGAAAAGGAAGCGCTGTTCAACGAGGTCTATGACGAGGAACATGTGCCGATGCTGCTCAAGGTGCCGGGTGTCATTGCCGTCACCCGGCTGGAGACCCAGCCTCTGACCATGAGTATGGCGGGCGAACGGCGAACGATCGTCGCCGAGGGGGAGCCGAAATATACCGCGATCTATGAAATCGAAAGCCCCGAAGTGATGGTGAGCGACGCCTGGGCCGAGGCGGTGGAGGCCGGACGCTGGCCCGAAGAGGTCCGCCCCTACACCTCGAACCGCCGGCATGTCCTGCGCAAGGTTACGGATTGAGATTGGCCGCTTCTTGTTGGTGAAGTCGCGGACGCAAACTTCAAGGCCTGACCGCATTCGTCCATGGTCAATATCCTAGGGCAAATAAATTGGATGGGACACCATGGCTACCGATCAGACAGTGAGTTATAAATTTGTTTGGGGCGATTCGGTTAAGATAATTGAAAGTGCACCGAAAAAATACTTAGAGGTTGAGCTAGGCAGTGTATGTGCGATCAGATTAATAGAGACAGAATTCGTCTCTACCGAATTTGGAGAGCCCATAGGTAGCATCCTGTATTTGATAGAAGGTTCCGATGGGGAGGCCATTGAAATTCCAGAAAGGTTTTTAATCGCTATTTGAACTGGTCCTGGAAGTACGATGATTTCGGGTCAGGTCTCGCGTTGCCACATTCGCTCCTAAAACCTTAACCGCGTTGCCAAGAGTGGGATCGTCATTTTAAGAACTCGATTTCGATAAAGGCACATTCAAAATCGTTTCCGTTCCTGACATCGTGCTCCACACCCAATTCCCGAAAGTACGGCACGCCATGTTTCATTGGTCCGACCGCGAGCTGGCCGTCCCCCGTATCGATTTCTAACTGTCCATCGAACAGGGGTACGACCACGTAGTCATACTCGTGACGATGCCAGCCCGTATTGTCTCCGCGTTTCTTGAAACGCCATTCGGTGACGCGCGTTCTCTCATTGTCGATGAATACTGTCGCTTCCGCCGTGCCGGGCTCGTTGTCGCCACACATCCGCCGATCTCCTTATCATCCAGTTTGAATCTTAACCCACCCGGTACTTTTCCACCGCCGCGTCATCCAGCGCCAGCCCGTGCCCCGGTCCGTCTGGTGCGGTCAGCACGCCTTTCACCGGTTCCGGCATCACCTGCAGGATTGCACCGGAACGGGGCATGTATTCCAGGATTTCGCCATGCGGTGCTGCGGCGAGCAGATGGAGGTGGAATTCCGGCGCGACGTGGCCGCTGAGCGGAACCCGGTGCGCCTCGGCCAAGGCGGCGGCCTTGCGCCAGGGCGTGATGCCGCCGACCCGGAACAAATCTAGGATCAGGATATCGACGGCGCGCGCTTCAAGCGTGTGGCGGAACTGAGCTAGGGTGTAGAGGTTCTCGCCGCCGGTGACGGCGAGGTCTAATTCGGTGCTCAGGCTGGCGAGGCCGGCCAGATCCTCGTGGTGGACCGGGTCCTCCAGCCAGGTCACGCCGGCGTCCTGCAGCGCGCGGCCGGCGGCGCGGGCGTAGGGCAAATGCCAGCTTTCGGTGCCGTCGACCATCACGGCGACGTCGGGTCCGGCAGCTTCCATCGCGACCTTGGCGCGTTCCGCCTGGGCGGCTGGGCCGATCTCCTTGCCGAGCCGCAGTTTGATGCCGGTGTAGCCGTTGGCCGCGTGGCTGCGCGCCGATTCCGCCAGCTCGTCATAGCTTAGGCTGTACCACAGCCGGTCGCTGGCATAAGCGGGGATGTGGTCGCGGAAACCACCGAGCAGGCGCCAGATCGGCTGGCCCTGGATCTTGCCGGCGGCGTCCCACATCGCGATGTCGAGCGGCGCGATAGCCCAGTGCAGCAGCCCGCCGGGCCCGACCCATTTGCCGGACCGCGCCATTTGCTGCCAGGCGGCCTCGGTGTCGAGTACGTTCATGCCGACCAGCGAATTGCCGAGCTCCCGTGCCGCCTGCGCGATCGGCTGCATCAGCTGCGGCCCAAGTTTGACGACATAGCCGAAGCCCTCGGTCCCGTCCGTGGTCCGGATGCGGGCGAGGACGTGCCAATTGGCGTCGACTTTGCGGCCGGCGGCGACATAGGCGTCGGCGACCGGGACTTCGAGGACATCGACGGTAACGCTGGCGATTTTCATAGCGGACTCTCCGGCGGTTCGGGCGGCGTTACGGCGCATCCTCCGACGTCAACGGATGCCATTGCAAGCAAGCCGCCATTTTTGCGGCTCCTGTGGCTATCTCTATCGGCTTTCGGGTATCCTGTTATGGCCCGCTTCGGAAAACCCGAGCGACGAGGAGAAGAGATGAGCGGCCGAGACATTTGGGTGCGTGCCAAGTTCCTGATCGAGAAGTACGGCGATGAGGCCGCGGTCTATGCGGCGTTGCGCACCGAGGACCTGTTGGACAAGGGCGATGTCAGCGAGGCCGCGACCTGGCACGAGATCATCAAGGCGATCGAGGCGCTGGAGAACACCGTGCCCACCGGTCCGCTGCATTAGGCGCAACGCATCCGGGTTAAGCCGCCGATCGCGATTGTGCAGGCGTTTACCATCGAAATTTTCGCCGTCGATTTTACCCCTTCAAGAGAAGTGAATTTCATAATCCGATAGTTGGGATAAAATAATTGGCGCCCGGTCCGCGACCCCACTAACCTGCGGTATACGGGTAGGTGAACGCGCAAAATTGGGAGGATTCACGATGAAGAAGCAGCTATTGGCTTTCGCAGCAGCGGCGATGCTTGCGACACCAGTCGCGGCGCAGGACATCAAGATCGGCGTTATCCTGGGCTACACCGGTCCCATCGAATCGCTGACCGGGGACATGGCGGCAGGAGCCGAGATGGCGATGAGCGAGGTCAACGGCAGCGGCGGCATCCTG
>Ga0315338_1003362_pt1 | contig 14060 bp, 13 predicted proteins | sample ASW8metaG_FD_204518 | JGI IMG/M metagenome (GOLD analysis project Ga0315338, IMG submission 204518) | Ammonia-oxidizing marine archaeal communities from Monterey Bay, California, United States - ASW #8 | ecosystem: Environmental > Aquatic > Marine > Coastal | place: USA: California | collected... | reverse complement strand
TGGAGGCGCTGTGTCGTGCCTCTGCCGGCATCAAAGAGGATCTTCTTTTTTCCTGCCTCAACTAAGATGCTTGGTCCAAATCTTTGAATGCTAGGAATTGGTGTTCCCGTGCCTAATAAAGTTACAGTCAAAACTTCACTATTTGCTGCTGATGCAACGAGCAAGAAAAATAACATTAAAATATATCGAAAATATTTACTCAACACATTTATTTACCTAATTTCAGAATCGCCATAAAAGCTTCTTGTGGTATTTCTACGCTGCCAATTTTTTTCATTCGTTTTTTTCCAGCTTTTTGTTTTTTTAGTAACTTCATCTTTCTTGTAACATCACCACCATATAATTTTGCAGTCACATCTTTACGTAAAGCTTTTGTTGTTGTCCGAGAAATAATTTGTGACCCCAGTGCTGCCTGTATAGCGACATCGAACATCTGCCTCGGTATAAGTTCTTTCATTTTTTTAGTTAGTGCTTGTCCAGTAAAATAAGCTTTATCTTTATGAACAATCAATGATAAGGCATCAACCTTGTCGCCATTAATAAGCATGTCTATCTTAATTAAAGGGCTTTCCTTAAAACCAACAATTTCATAATCGTAGGATGCATAACCGCGACTTACTGACTTGAGTTTATCGAAGAAATCAAGGACAACCTCACATAAAGGTAATTCATACTGTATCGTAACTTGCTCGCCTATATACGTAATCTTTTTCTGTACACCTCTTTTTTCTTCGCAGAGAGTAATAATATTTCCTACATATTCGTGCGGTACAAGTATGTTTGCGCATAAGATCGGCTCATGTATAGCGGCTATATGGTTTTGTGGCGGCAAATCACTTGGGTTTGCAATTTCTATAACCTGACCATCAACCTTATGTACCTGATAAACCACAGTAGGCACTGTACTAATAAGATTCAAGTTATATTCGCGCTCAAGACGCTCCTGCACAATTTCCATGTGCAGCATCCCGAGAAAACCACACCGGTAGCCAAAACCTAAGGCTTGCGATACTTCTGGCTCGTAAGTAAAAGAAGAGTCATTGAGTCTGAGCTTTTCTAATGCGTCTCGAAAATCATCATAATCGTCTGAATTGACTGGGAAGATGCCAGAAAAAACCTTAGGCTGAATGTTTTTAAAACCAGGAAGCGCCTGTGACGCAGGGTGTTGGCTATTAGTAAAGGTATCTCCTACACGTGCTCCATCTATTTCTTTTATTCCTGCAACGACATAGCCAACCTGTCCACATTCTAAGGTCAGAAGTTTTTTCTTCTTTGGTGAAAAACAACCAATACTTTCAACATAATAACTACGCCCGGTAGACATGGCTTCTATTTTTTCACCTGCAGATAATTTTCCATCAACAATCCTTACTAAAGTCATTACACCAACATAAGTATCAAACCATGAATCTATAATTAATGCTTTTAATGGGGCTTCCGGATCGCCGTTCGGTGGTGGTGTATTTAAAATTATCGACTCTAATACGTCCTCAATACCCTCTCCAGTCTTAGCGCTTATCATGCAGGCACTATGCGAATCTAAACCAATTAACTCTGAAACTTCTTTTTTGACTTTCTCAGGGTTAGCTGATGGTAAATCAATTTTATTAATAACTGGTAAAACTTCAACATCCTGTTCAATCGCTATATAGCAATTTGCAAGACTTTGCGCCTCTACTCCTTGGGTTGCATCAACAACCAATAAGGCTCCTTCGCATGCTGAAAGTGAACGAGAAACTTCATATGAAAAATCAACATGGCCTGGCGTGTCTATAAAGTTGAGTTGATATAGAGCACCATTAGATGATTTGTATTCTAATGACACACTTTGCGCTTTAATAGTTATCCCGCGCTCTTTCTCTAGATCCATTGTATCAAGGACCTGATCTGCCATTTCTCTTTCAGACAAGCCGCCACATATCTGTATTATTCTGTCGGCAAGGGTAGATTTACCATGATCTATATGAGCGATAATGGAGAAATTCCTTATATTCTCCATCTTTATATCTGAGTTCATAGAAAATTAATCGTCTTTCTTCAAGGCAAGAAATTGCGTATTACTAGATCGCTGTATTAAAAGTGACACATATTTTCCTTTTGGTAATGCTGTCACAGTGTTCTTAAAGGTCTTAACATTTATTATCTTAACACCGTCAACCATCTTTATTATATCTCCTGCAACGATTCCAGCACGTTTGCCAGGACCTTTGGAGATTGCTACAACAAAAATAGCATCCTCATTAACCCCAAACTTTTCTTTATCTTGTGGAGTTAAATTACGAACATGCATACCAAGAATGAGTTCTCGTGCAGTTTTGCCATCGTCAATTTTAGCTATTTTGACTTCTTCTTCCTTTAATTCAGCTATTTTGACTTTGATTGTTTTTTTATTTTTCTTTCTTAAAATATTTAGCTTTACTGTTCTGCCTATTTTTGTTTCGCCTACCATAGGAGGGAGCGCTCTAGAATTCTCAATAGTTTTGCCATCAAAAGTCAGTATAACGTCTCCTATTTTAATATCAGAATTAGCAGCGGGGCTGCCAGGCATTATTTTTGCAACTAATGCTCCTGCGGGCTTTTGCATCCCAAATGACTCTGCTAACTCTCTAGTAACTTCTTGTATATACACCCCTAACCATCCTCTTGTCACCTTGCCTTTGGTTTGTATTTGGCTTATTACATCCATTGTCATATCAATGGGTATAGAAAAAGACAAGCCCATATACCCCCCTGTCCTACTTAATATTTGAGCATTAACACCTACCACATTTCCATCTAAGTCAAGCAGCGGGCCTCCGGAGTTACCTGGGTTAATTGCAACATCAGTCTGTATAAAAGGAATATAAGTACTATCTAGTGTTCTATTCTTCGCGCTTACAATACCAGCCGTAACACTCTGATCAAAACCAAATGGAGAACCGATGGCCAAAACCCATTGCCCCACCTTTAAATTGCTAGATTTTCCTATTTGAACTGGTTGCAAGTTCTTAGAAGCAACCTTTAAAAGGGCTATATCACTTTTTGAATCTGACCCAATAATTTCTGCTCTTAGTTCACGCTTGTCATGAAATCTCACGATAATTTCACCAGCGCTTTGGATCACATGATGATTAGTTACTATGTATCCATCTTCAGTAATAACAAACCCGGACCCTAAGGACTTAGTTTCAAATGGTATTGGAGAACCTCGTTCTTCAAAAAATTTCTTAAAAAACTCTTGAAATGGTGCTGGTGCATTTTCTGGTATTTGTGGTAAGGCAGGGTGATTGTTTATGTTTTCATTTAGTTTTGTTGTGCTGATATTTACTATAGCAGGTGCGTGTTTATTAATTATGCTGGTAAAATCTGGGAGCTCAACAGCTTGCGCTGGAAACAAGCAGCCATAGGTCAAAAATAATATTGTAAAAAGCTTTCTAGTGCCTTGCATGGCCTACAAGCTTGATAGGAGGGAGAAAGAGTTTAGGTGTTGGAAGTGCATTCTTCCATTTTACATGCATATGGGCTACCAAATTTTTTTGCATAGCTCCATGATCTATATTTTCATCCTGAGATTTCAGATTTTCATTATCATCAATCTTTGCAATATTGATACTTGTATCTGAGTTAAATACTTTATGCATGTATTGGGTGTTCATAACAAATAAAATAGAGAGTGCAAAAATGCATACAACCGCAAGAACTGCCACTGTCCCTGATTTTCTAAAAAAAACCTGCATGCGTTTATTTAGTGTGCTTTTAGTTTTTCCCTTGTATTTATTAGTATGCAAGTACTTTGAAACATTTTCTGCAAACTGTGGATTAATGAAATGACTCACCCTTCCTTTTATTAATTCGCTCATTAACTGGTAACGTGAAAATTGATCACGCTCAGGCTCGCTCTCTGATAATTTTTTGATAACAAGTCTCGTCTCAAACTCTGTTAAAGTTTTGTCTTCATCTAAGAATGCAGAAAGCAACTCTTTGTGTTTTTCGCTCATGACCATATAGCCTTGTTTATATAATTGATTTTAATACCTCATCAAGAGACTCTCTAGCACGATATATTCTTGACCGTACCGTACCAACTGGACAATTCATAATTTTTGCAATTCTTGCATAATCAAGCCCTTCTAGCTCTCGCAGCGTTATCGCAACTCTCAGCTCTTCTGGCATCTTAGCTAATGCGTCATTAATAGCAATCCCAAGCTCAGTTGCCTGCATTTCATGATCAGGAGTATCACTGTGTCGCACATACGCCACTACATTAGAATTTTCCACTTCCTCTATTAGAACATTATACTCGCGAGCTCTTTTTTTCTCTTTACCTAGATGGTTCTTCGCTGTGTTAATTGCAATTTTATATAACCATGTATAAAATTTACTTTCCTCGCGAAAATTTTGAAGTCCATAATAAGCTTTTATAAACGTCTCTTGTGCAACATCTTCTGCGGTTTCCTGAGTAGATACATATTGTCTCACTAGCTTAATTATTCTGAACTGATATTTACGTACCAAATAATCGTAAGCTTGCTTGTTGCCCTCTCGCGCTTGTTTTACAAAACTGCTGTCGCTTAAGTCGCCCATTTGGGCTCTCCTTGTAACTTTTCTCTATTCATGTAATGCGTAGATAGACCTATTATCTATACGAAAGTTCTATTTTTTTATACGCCTTTAGTGTTATCTTAAAATACTATTAGGTCTATTTAAGTGGAATAATATATTAATATTGACAGATTATCATGTATTTAGAGAACAATAATAAACAAAATTATTATGATGTCCTGATTGTAGGAAGTGGGGCTGCTGGTTTGACACTAGCATTGAAACTACCAGCTAATTTGCGAATAGCAATATTATCGAAAAACACCCTAAGTGAATCATCTACATATTATGCCCAGGGTGGCATTGCTGCACCAGTAGCCTATAGTGACTCTGTGGGACAACATGCCCAAGATACAATAAGTGCAGGGGCAGGCTTATGTAATGCAGAAACAGTAAAACATGTAATAGAATCAGGGCAGGCATCTATAGAATGGCTAATTCAACAAGGTGTAAATTTCACAGGGCACACTCAAAACTCAAAAACTCACAGCCTTCATCTTAACCAAGAAGGCGGCCACAGCCAAAGAAGAATAGTCCATGTTGCCGACACTACTGGCAAAACATTACATACAACCTTATTGAATCAATTACTGATAAAAAAGAATATCACTTGTCTTGATAATTGCATGGTAGTTGACCTTATATCTAATTCTAATGATGGTATTTCTAAAAAATGTATAGGAGCATATATTAGGCGCTCAGAAAATGAAGCTATCGAAACTATATCTGCAAAGTGTACTGTCTTAGCTACAGGGGGCGCTAGCAAAGTTTATTTGTACACAAGCAATCCTGATTCATCTTCTGGTGACGGCATAGCCATGGGATGGAGAGCTGGGTGTCGTGTTGCTAACATGGAATTTATACAGTTTCACCCAACATGTTTATACCATTCATCTGAAAAGTCTTTTTTAATAAGCGAGGCTGTGCGCGGCGAAGGAGCAAAACTTGTATTAGATGACGGCAATGAATTCTTACATAAATTTGATTCAAGAGGCGTATTAGCTCCGCGTGATATTGTTGCTAGAGCAATAGATCATGAAATGAAACGTTTAGGTTTAAAGCATATCTATCTAGACATAAGTCATAAAAAAAGAAATTTTATATTGGAGTATTTTCCAGCAATACATTCGCGCTGCATACATTTAGGTTTTGACATTACACGAGAACCAATCCCTGTTGTTCCAGCAGCGCACTATACCTGCGGAGGATTAATTACAGATATACATGGTCAAACAGATGTAGAAAACTTATACGCAATAGGTGAAGTTGCATGCACGGGAATGCACGGAGCTAACAGAGTAGCTAGCAATTCATTGCTTGAGTGTTTGGTGTTTGCAGATACTGCTAGCACACACATAAAAAATAAAATAAACACAATTGCAGATTCTCAAGAAGCACCTCAATGGGATGAAAGCCAGGTAACACAATCAACTGAGGATATCTTAATCTCTCACGGCTGGGATGAGTTGAGACGGCTTATGTGGGACTTTGTTGGTATTGTTAGAACAACACAACGTTTAGAACAAGCACAAGACAGAATCAACCTACTAACGTGCGAGGTTGAAGAATACTACAAAAAATTCAAGATTAATAATGATCTGATTGAATTGAGAAACTTAATTTTAGTTGCAGATTTAATTGTTAAAAGTGCTCTTTGGAGAAAAGAAAGCAGAGGTCTTCACTATATGCTTGAGCACCCAGAACAACATCACAACTATAAGCAAGATACTATTTTAATTCCAGAAAAATTTTTCAGTAGTGACGGAAAAATAAAAAACCTAAAGCACTAATCTTCGGAATCAACATCAATAAAAAATTTTTCTCTGTAGTACTCAAGTTCTCTTATTGAGTCCTTAATATCTTCAAGGGCTAAATGTTTTCTCTCAAGTTCAACACCTTTGGTAACTGACGGATACCAACGCTTAACTATTTCCTTGACTGCGCTAACATCCAAATTTCTATAATGAAAAAAAGATTCCAATTTAGGCATACATCTTGCTAAAAACCGTCTATCCTGGCAGATACTGCTTCCGCACATTGGTGACTGTCCAGAATCTAAGTGTTCTTGTAAAAACCCTAATGTAGCCTGCTCAGCCTCCTCTTCATGAATTTTGCTGTTTCTGACGCGATCTACCAAACCAGATGCAGTATGTTGCTTTGTGTTCCAGTCGTCCATCTCATCTAAAATTTCATTTTCTTGAAAGATTGCTATTACAGGCCCTTCAGCAAGAATATTAAGGTTTTTATCAGTGACAATCGTCGCCATTTCAATGATTTTGTCATTATTGGTATCAAGACCAGTCATCTCTAAATCTAGCCAAATTAAGTTGTCGGGAGATTTTTGCATATTAATCAAATTTTACTTTAAAACTATGATATATGATTGTATTTATTTTAACTAGTTATTAAATAATATAGATTACATGAAGCCAGAAAATAAAAACTATAACAATGCTAAGGTAGTTCTTCGTTTTGGAAATGAGTTATTGCTAGAAACAAAAGAAAAGAAAATTTTTAGGTGTTTTATAAGAAAATCATTTAAAAATATTGTAACTGGAGATTCAGTAAGCTATCAGAGAATAAAAAATGATGTTGTTATAGATAAATTACATGAAAGGAAGAACTTCTTGCAAAAAAAAGATTCATATGGGAAAACGAAAACTTTAGCATCAAATATTGATCATGTTTTTGTTGTCATTGCATTACAACCTAAACCCCAGTGGGAACTATTAGATAAATACCTTGTAACAGCTGCTAATATGCCAGCTGCTTGTTCAATAATTATAAATAAAGTTGATCTAGATAAAAACTTTATGCTAAGTGATATTGGTTATGATTTAAAAACATTTACTAATTTAAAATACCCTGTGTTTATAACAAGCGCACATACAAACATAGGTTTAAAAAAATTAAATAATAAACTAGATGGTTCGGTAAGCATTTTCGTAGGGCAATCTGGAGTAGGTAAATCGTCATTAATAAAAGCACTACTTCCTGATCAAGAAATAAGAATTGGAGAATTATCTGGTGCCAGCGGTAGCGGTAAACACACAACTACCAATGTAGCACTTTATAATCTTACGCATGGTGGTCAGATACTAGACTCCCCTGGGGTTAGAACATTTGAACCAGATATTACAGAGTTTGAGCAAATTGATAGAGGCTTTATTGAAATTAACCAGAATAAAAATAAGTGTAAGTTTAATAATTGCAGGCATGTTGACGAGCCTGAGTGTGCCATAAAAGAAGCTATAGATGAAAATAGAATCGACGCCAGAAGATATGCTAGCTACGTAAAGATGTGTAGTGATCTAAAAAATAGAAAAAACTATTAGTAACTCTGCCTACTGCTAAATGCTTGCGATAGTGTGCTAGAGTCAACATACTCCAACTCTCCCCCAACAGGGACACCTTGAGCAAGTCGAGTTGTCTGTATTTTATATTTTTTTGTGAGCTCACGGATAACATGTGCAGTTACTTCCCCCTCAGTCGTACTATTGGTCGCTAGTATAACTTCTCTGATAGTACCTTTTTTCAACTGCTCTTCAAGATAATCTAACCCTATTTCTTTAGGGCCTATACCATCAAGAGGTGAAAGTCTTCCCATGAGAACAAAATATCTTCCTTTAAAGCTTGTGCTCGATTCAATTGCCATAATATCTGCGGGAGTTTCAACTACACAAACTTGATCTACGTCTCTTGCTTTATCTGCACACACATAACATAAGTCTTTTTCTGTTAAGTTTCTGCAAACTTTACAATACCCGATACTTTCAGTTGCTTGAGAAAGTAATGTAGAAAGATTTTTACCTCCGTCTCGTGCTCTTTCTAAAGTATAGTAAGCCATTCGTTGCGCTGTTTTTTCACCCACGCCTGGCAAATACTTAAAAGCTTCAATAAGCTCGTCGAGCAAGGTTGTTTTTTTCATATTCCTATATATTTAAAAAGGTAAATCTGCGCCCTGAGGGAGATTTAATCCAGCACCTACCTGTGCCATTTTAGAGTCTGTTATTTGCTGAATTTTTTGTGATGCATCGTTTACAGCTTCTGTTATATGTTTTTCTAGAAGCTTTTTATCTGAGATGATAGCTGAATCTATTTCCACATCTTTTACTTTATTTTTACCAGACATCGTAATTTTTGCTAAACCTGACTCTGATTCGCCTACAACCTGCAGTTTCGCTATTTCTTTTTTCATACGCTTCATCTCTTTTTTCATCTTTCTCGCTTGCTGCATTAGTTCTGTCATATCTCCGATCATCTGCTAATCCTCATATTATCTTTCTACTTAACTGGTTTAATTGAACCAGGAATAACCTCAGCACCAAATTTTTCTTTTAATTCCTGCCCCAAAATGTCCCTATTAACAGATTTTTCTGCTTCGTACTGCTGTTTAGCATCTTGGTTATCTTTGAGTTGCCTTCTTGTTACATGCATGTGGTTATCGCTGTTAGTAGTTTTAACTTCAAGCTGCATTTCTCTCTTAAAATATTTTTTTATTGAGTCGCGTAACGCAGTTTTTGCTTTTTCTGTTGCTATACTTTCATGCGATTCATCAATTGCGATAGCTAGCACTTGTTCCTCGCACTTAATAAAACTACTGTTATCGGCGAGCGCTAAAGCTATGCCATTTAGTTTTAGATTTGGAACAAGCTTTTTCCAGTCATTTGCTGTATTTAAACCTTTTAATGGCATTTCACTTGCCACTTCATTTGATAATACCTGATTGTCGTCGTTTTTAGATACCGTTCCTGCAAGAGTATTTTTCTCTGCATAGACGGTATTAGCTTCATCAAAAGGTATAAAATAAAGCATTTTTAGTAGCAACATTTCAAAACCACTTTTCTCATCAACAGCGAGTGAGACTTCTCTTCTCCCCTGGATAGCTATTTGATAATAAAGATGTAACGTCTCTAACTTTATGTTTGCATTTAATAATTCAATTAATCTTTTTTCGTAATTAAACTCATTTATTGCACTTGGTACCATCTGCACCACAGTTGCATGATGTAATATTGAAATTAAGTCATCGAGTAGTTGATTAAAGTTAATTGAGTGTTCATGCATTGTGTTTATAGTGCTTAGTGCCTGCGTTGCATTGGTTGTTGAGATCGCTTTTATTAAATCGCTGAAATGCTCTTTGGGCACACTATCAAGCATCTCGCTCATGTCTTGGCTTAATATTTGCTCTTGACCATAAGAAATAGCTTGATCTAACAAGCTAAGTGCGTCACGCATACTTCCCTCAGAAGCACGTGCAATTTGGAACAAAGCATCATCCTCATATTTAATGTTATCTTCTTGCAATATATGTTCTAGCTGTTTTATGACAAGATCAATGCTTAATGATTTAAGATTAAACTGCAAACATCTTGACAAAACAGTAACTGGGACTTTTTTTGGATCCGTTGTAGCAAGCAGAAACTTTACATGGGCAGGAGGTTCTTCTAATGTTTTCAATAATGCGTTAAAGCTATGACCCGAGAGCTGATGAACTTCGTCTATTAAATATATTTTAAAACGTCCCAGCGCCGGAGCATATTGAGCATTATCAAGCATATCTCGAGTATCATCTATCCCTGTCTTCGAGGCAGCATCAACCTCTATTAAATCGATATAATTTCCAGACACAATGCCTTCGCATGTAACGCATTTACCGCAAGGCTTGGCTGTCACGCCAGTTTCGCAATTCAAACACTTAGCAAGAATACGGGCAAGCGTTGTTTTACCGACTCCTCTCATGCCTGTAAAAAGGTATGCATGATGTAGCCGATCATTATTTAGCCCGTTCACCAGCGTCCTAAGCACATGTGCTTGTCCGACCATATCTTCAAAAGATTGTGGCCGCCATTTCCGTGCTAAGACTTCATAGGGCATGAGACATTCTTGGAGTTAATAAATTTGTCATAATTGTTCTGCTGCTATTATATGATAACTATTCTACATCTGGTTTTTGAATTGTGCATAATAACGAAATATATATATTTATATATATCAAAGGCTTATATATTTTATAAATGATCATCATAATATGATAGTTCATGGTATCAAAGAAAACATCGTCCAGTTTTATCATCAGCTGATTCAGGTATTCTTTGTTGGGGTAACGCTGGGTACAGTACGCACTGTGGTTCCTGCGCTTGCTGAAGAAGAATTTGCTGTTGCCTCAGGCTCTTTCCTTTTGTTATCCACATTCGTGCTGGCATTTGGTGTAGTCAAAGCATGCATGAACTTTGCTGCGGGACACCTAGCTGACAAGTTTGGCCGAAAAAAGATTTTGTTGTTGGGGTGGTTGCTTGCTTTACCAGTGCCTTTCTTGATTTTATATGCTGAAAGCTGGACCTATATAGTTATAGCTACAACATTTCTTGGTATTAACCAAGGCCTAACATGGTCTATTACACAAACATGCAAAATTGATTTGGCGACACCAGGTGAGCGTGGCTTTGCAATTGGCTTAAATGAATTTTCTGGCTATATTGGAGTCGCGTTAGCAGGAATACTCACTGGCATATTAGTTACGAATTATGACATCCGTCTTAGCTTGATGGTTTTTAGCCTAGTTGCAATCCTTATTCCCACCTTCTTGACGCTCTCTCTTGTTAAAGAGACTTTACCTTGGGTAAAGGATGAACAAACATCTTCATCCGATGCTGCCAATCAATCAACGTTTGAGGTTTTTAAACTTGTCACATGGAATAATAAGCAGATGTTTCTAATTACCCAGGCAGGTTTGATTGAAAAATTTACCGATACACTTGTATGGATTTTCTTTCCTTTGTACCTGTACCAGATGCATTTTAGCCTTCCGAATATTGGAATAATTGTTGGTATCTATGGTGTAACGTGGGGGGCAAGTCAATTTCTAACTGGGTATCTTTCAGACCGCATCGGCCGAAAAAAACTAATTTGCTCAGGCATGTTGCTTTGTAGTGCTGGCGCGCTAATGTGCATTTTTGATTCTACATTCTTATGGTGGAGCCTATCATCAGGTGTAGTTGGTTTTGGTATGGCTCTACTTTACCCTACGTTAAGTGCAGCTGTCAGTGATTTGTCAGAGCCAATTTGGCGTAGCACAGCAATTGGTGTTTATCGTTTCTGGAGAGATGCGGGTTATGCTTTTGGTGCGTTTTCTCTTGGTGCCATTGCTTCTTATACGGGCAATATTGAAAGCGCTTTTTGGTTTGTAGCAGTCACAATGTTTATCTCAGGAATGTTAGTAGTATTAGGGTTAAAAGAAACCCATCCTGAATTTCGTAATTAGCAATTAGAAATTACAAAAAATTTTTTAAACGAACTGTTGATTGTCCACGTAGATTTCATACCCTTGTTAAAAGAAATAATATCGCCCGCTTGCAGGGTAACATTATTATCATCTAATTGAATTAACAGGCTTCCTTGCAATACTTGAAATATTTCATCCCCAGGAAATTCATATTCAAACGTCATGGGTTCGCAGCGCCATAACCCAGAATAGCTTGGCTCTGAGCTAGAATTAGTTTGCGTTAACCAATGCACCTCACCTGCTTGTTTTTCTCCTATCATAAATGGCTCAAAAGTTTCTGCTGCAACTGTAGATTTAGTATATCCAACTTTATTATTCATAGATCTCTCCTTCTAGCATTAAGTGAATTATTTTCTTTGGCGGAGAGAGTGGGATTCGAACCCACGATACAGTCACCCGTATACACACTTTCCAAGCGTGCGCCTTCGACCACTCGGCCATCTCTCCAGTTTAATTTTGAAGTATATATTATGAGATAGGCAAGAAAGTTACTTCTCGCTTTTTTTTCCTGAGTCTTCGCTAGGCGTATAGACTGGGGAGGGGAATTGGGCAACTTTACCATCAACTTCTTTTACCTTTGAGATACCTTCTTTCTCAACTTCATCAATTCTTAAGACAGCATGCATTGGAATATAGGATCGCTTAACCTGATCAAATTCTGATTTTAATCTTTCTTCGCTAGGATCAACTACTAGACTTGTTTTTTCTCCAAAAACAATTTCTTCAATAACTACAAAACCATATAAATCAGGCTGATACACTTGTTTTGCGTAAAGCTCGTATATTTCGCCCTGATTAATAAATGTAATTTTGTATGTTTTGCTGTCTGTCATAGTAGTATTGAAAGCATTGAACTATCGATTATTGCATATTTTCAATTACAGCGTCACCAAATCCAGAGCAGCTAACTAGTGTCGCTCCTGGCATCAATCTTTCTAAATCCTCCACTGTCTCTTTTTTGCTATGAGGTGTATGTGTTGGGTCAACATTTACAATCAATCCAGCGCGTGCACGAGCCAAATCATAGGTCACTGTTTTATTAGCAATCGCGCCAGTTATTCCTTTGAGAATAAGATCAGCGGCCTTATTCCAGCCAATATATCGTAACATCATCTCAGATGACAAGATAATTGATGCAGGATTAACACGGTTCTTACCAGCGTATTTTGGTGCGGATCCATGTGTCGCTTCGAATACAGCTATATTGTCAGCTAGATTTGCGCCTGGTGCCATTCCTATGCCGCCAACCTGTGCTGCGAGTGCATCTGAAATATAATCACCATTAAGATTAAGTGTTGCTATGACATCATACTCTGTAGGTTTTAAAAGTATTTGTTGTAAAAAATTGTCCGCAAGAATATCTTTGATAATAATTGTATTATTGCTTTTTGGGTTAATCAGGGTGCACCAAGGGCCATCGCCTATTTCTTGTGCACCAAACTCTTTTGCAACCTCATAACCCCAGGTGCGGAACGCACCTTCTGTAAATTTCATAATGTTTCCCTTATGCACTAACGATACTGAACTGCGATCATTATCAATCGCATACTGTATTGCTTTTTTCACGAGTCTTTGTGTCCCTTCTTTTGATACGGGCTTAATACCTAACCCCGATGAGTTCGGAAAGCGAATAGAAACTACTCCCATTTCTTCAGTTAGAAAATTTATTAACTTTTTAGCCTGAGCAGACTCTGCCTCCCACTCGATCCCTGCGTAAATATCCTCGGTATTTTCACGAAAAATGATCATATCTGTTGTTTTAGAATTTTTAAGAGGAGTGCTGATTCCAGAGAAATAACGTATAGGGCGTATGCAAGCATATAAATCCATTTCCTGCCTGATTGCAACATTAAGAGAGCGTAAACCCTCTCCTACGGGTGTTGTGAGTGGGCCTTTTATGGACACGAGATACTTCCTCATAGCGTCTAATGTTTCTTGGGGTAGCCAATTATGCTCACCATATAGCTTGACAGCTTTCTCGCCAGCGAACACCTCCATCCATGCGATCGCACGCTTATCTTCATACGCAAGTTTCACTGCGGAGTCAACGACATGTCGCATAACTGGTGTTACATCAATACCTATCCCATCACCTTCTATATAAGGGATAATAGGTTGATTAGGAACATTTAAAGAATTCTCATCTTTGACGGTTATTAATTCACCGCCAGCTGGTGGGTATATGTGCTCGAAA
>Ga0315338_1003361_pt1 | contig 14073 bp, 10 predicted proteins | sample ASW8metaG_FD_204518 | JGI IMG/M metagenome (GOLD analysis project Ga0315338, IMG submission 204518) | Ammonia-oxidizing marine archaeal communities from Monterey Bay, California, United States - ASW #8 | ecosystem: Environmental > Aquatic > Marine > Coastal | place: USA: California | collected... | reverse complement strand
CCCGAAGAAGCGGGCAAGCAGATGGCGGCAAGCTGGCGCGCGTTCCTCGCCGATGCGGGCGACAGCGTGACCATCGAACGGCTCGCGGGCCTCGCCGCCGCGCGCGACACCTTCACCGCCATGGCCGGCGGCAGCGTCGATCCCGCGAGGGGGATCGTGATCGAGCCCTAGATCTCGACCGCGATCTTGCCGAAGTGACCGCCGCTTTCCTGGTGGCGGAAGGCATCGGTCAGGTTTTCCAGCGCGAAGGTATCGCTGATCTCGGGTTTCAGCCCGTTCGCCTCGATCGCGGCGACCATATCCTGCTGCATCTTGCGGCTGCCCACGGTCAGGCCCTGCACCTTGAGGTTCTTGGAGAACAGCAGCGCGGTCTGCACCGGACCGGCAAAACCCGCAAGCACGCCGATCAGCGCGACATGCCCGCCGACGCGGCTTGCCAGCATCGACTGGTCGAGCGTGCCCGCACCGCCGATCTCGACCACGCAATCGACCCCGCGGCCGCCGGTGATCTCCAGCGCCTTGGGGCCCCAGGCCTGCACTTCCTTGTAATTGATCAGATGGTCCGCGCCGAGCGCCTTCACCCGTTCGAGCTTCTCGTCCGAGGAAGAAGTGGCAATCACCGTCGCGCCGGCCGCCTTGGCGAATTGCAGCGCGAAGATGGACACGCCGCCGCTGCCCTGGACCAGCACCGTGTCACCCGGCTTGAGCGCGTAATCCACGAACAGGGCGCGCCACGCGGTCAGTCCGGCGCAGGTCAGCGTGGCCGCTTCGGCATGGCTGAAGCCCTTGGGCGCGCGGGTGAACCAATGCGTCGGCGCGGTGACCGCTTCGCGCGCATAGCCATCGATCCCGTCACCCGGCACGCGGGTAAAGGCGCTGGTGGGCGGAGAGCCGTCGAGCCAGTCGGGAAAGAAGGTGCTGACGACGTGATCGCCCACGGCGAATTCGGTTACGCCTTCGCCCACCGCGGTGACTACGCCCGCGCCATCGGACATCGGGATGCGGCCTTGCGGGGCGGGGATCATGCCCTTGACCACCGCATAGTCGTGATAGTTGAGCGAGCTCGCCTTCAACCCGACCGTAATCTCGCCGGGACCGGGCGCGGCGGCTTCGTCGATGTCGCAATATTCCAGCGCGTCGAGCGTGGAGGGCGTCGCGCCCGTACGGATCGCTTTCATTCGGCTGCCTCCAGCAGTTCGATCCGCTGCGGGCCGCGGATCAGCCCCCCGGGTGCCGCGCCGGTCCATTCGCCTTCGCGGAAAGTCACCTTGCCGTTCTTGATCGTGGCGACATAGCCTTCGGCCTTCTGCAGCAGGCGCTTGCCGCCCGCAGGCAGGTCGAAGGCGAGCCACGGCTTGCCCAGTTTGAGCCGGTCCATGTCGATGATGTTGATGTCCGCGAGATAGCCCGGCGCGAGCACGCCGCGATCCTCCAGCCCGTAGAGCCGCGCGGTATCGTTGCACTGGCGCTTGATCGCGTTTTCCAGGCCGATCGTGCCGCGCGCCCGGTCGCGCACCCAGTGCTGCAGCATGAAGGTGGGCGAGGCGGCATCGCAGATCGTTCCGCAATGCGCGCCGCCATCGGACAGCGAATTCACCGTGTCGTCGGCATGTTGCAGGTCTTTGAGGAAATCGAGATTGCCATCGGCGTAATTGAGGATCGGCAGGTAGATGAAGCCCTTGCCCTCGTCGCGGCAGAGCAGCTCGTAGGCATATTCATCGCCCGACAGCCCGGCGGCCTTGGCGCGTTCGAGAATGCTCTCTTCCGCGGTCGGTTCGTAATTGAAGTCGGGGTCCATCTCGAACTGCATGTTCCAGCCGCCGCAGACCACCATGATCAGACCCATGATGTCCTGATTAACCTCGGAGAAATCATGCTGTTCGGCGATCAGGCGCGCCTTGAAATCGGGATCGAACAGCTTCGCTTTCTGCTCTTCCCACGGCAGGTCCTCGATCTCGCGCCAGCTCGGCTTGAGTCGGAAGGGGTGGACGGTGCCCTGCCACGCCATCACGATACCGTTGCCGCGCAGCGCGATCTGCGCGACGATATTGGCGCCATTGTCGTTTTCGGCGCGCATGCTTTCGATCTGCTCGTCGAGCGGCATTTCCTTGGCGATCGACTGCAGCGCAGCGAAGGTGACCGGCAGGCCGGTTTCACGGCTCATCTTGCCCATCCAGCCGAACTCGTCCCATTCGCGCATCATGTCGCTGGCCATTTCGAATACGCCGTGCCCGGCGCGGCCCATCGCGCGGCCGATTTCGACCAGTTCCTCGGCAGTGGCAGTAGTGCCGGGGACGACTTCGCCGCCGATATCGCGGTGCAGCACGGTGCGCGAGGTGGAGAAACCCAGCGCGCCCGCGCGTACGCCGTCTTCGACGATGCGGCTCATGGCGGCAATGTCTTCGGCGGTCGGAACGGCCCCGGGACGCTCGCGATCGCCCAGCACATAGGCGCGCACCGAACCGTGGGGCACATGCGTGCCGACATCGACCGTGCGCGGCAGTTTCTCGAGCGCATCGAGATATTCGGGGAAGGTTTCCCAGTCCCAATTCATGCCTTCGGCCAGCGCGGTGCCGGGAATATCCTCGACCCCTTCCATCAGGCCGATCAGCCATTCGTGCTTGTCGGGCTTGGCGGGGGCGAAGCCGACGCCGCAATTGCCCATCACCACGGTGGTGACGCCGTGCCAGCTCGAGGGGGCCATTTCCTGGTCCCAGGTGGCCTGACCGTCATAATGCGTGTGGATGTCGACAAAGCCGGGCGTGACCAGATGGCCCTGCGCGTCGATTTCCTCGGCAGCATCGCCGCTGACTTCGCCCACCTGGGCGATCAGGCCATCCTTGACGGCGATATCGCCGGTAAAGCGGTCCTGGCCGGTGCCATCGACGATGGTCCCGTTGCGAATGATCAGATCATATGCGGGCATGTTTGTGCTCCTCTCTCCACGGAGGAAGGTTCCACAATGCAACCGATGAGTCCAGCGCAGACTAGGCCGCCCGGTCGGGCATCCTCACTGTCAGCAGTGCAGCGAGGCCGATGACGAACAGCAGGTGGATCGAGGTCATTCCGATCCGCTGGTCACCCGACCACAGCGTGAACTGTTCGACCAGCAGCGGCCCCATCCACACGGTAATCGTCCCGGCGATGGCGTAGAGTCCGAAGAATTCACCGCTGCGCCCCGGCGGGGCGAGGGTGACGAGCATGCTCCGGCTCGACGAAATGCTGGCCGTCGCCGTCACCGCGATGACGCTAATGAGCCCGAGATAGACGAGGTCCGACAGCGTGCGGAAGACCAGCCCCTCCCACACCACGACATTTTCCACCAGCCCGAGAAACAGGCTGTCGCGCGTGATGCTGAGCTGGACCAGCCCGACGACGATCATCGCGAGGATTTCCAGCGCCAGCGCGCGCTTCACCCCGACCTTGCCTTCGAGCCAGCCGCCAAAGATCCCGCCGCAAAAGGCGCAGGCGCTGGCGAAGATCGCGTAACACAGCATTTCGAGGAAGTTCCAGCCGAGGAACAGCGCGACATAGACCGCGCCGAGCGCCAGTAATGCGGCCATGGCATCGGCGTAGAACATGCGCGCGACCAGGAATGTCATCAGCTGGCGGTATTGCGCCGCCTCGCGCACCGTGCGCCAGACGCTGCGCGCGCCATCGCGGAACGCCGCGATCCAGCTTGCCCCGGGAACGCCCGTATCGCGGGCGTTGCGGAAGAAGGGGATCGAGAACAGCACCAGCCAGACCGCGCAGATCGGGCCGACCATGCGGGCATGCTCGAAGCTCGCCAGATCGACGCCGAATTGCGGGACCGCGAAGGGCCAGCCGATCATCGCGGGCAGGACGAACAACAGCGCAATCGCGATGAAGATCAATGTCGCGGCGAGATTGCCCAGGCCCAGACCGAGCCCCGAGATCATGGCCAGTCGCCGCGGCTCCCCGGCGACGCTGAGCATCGCGTTATGGGTGACCTCGGAATAGGTGAAGCTGACGTAGGCGATGACCAGCAGCGCCATGATCATCGGCACCGGCAGGCCCGCACCGCCCGGCATGGCGAACCATAGCAGCGCCGAGCAGATTGCGATCGAGCCGAGGAAAATGACCAGTATCGGTTTGAGCCGTCCCCCGCGATCGAGCGCCGCGCCCAGGAAGGGCGCGGTCAGCGCGGCAATGATCCCGGCCCATTTGGTGACCGAGGCGATCGTTGCCTGGCCTTGCGCATTGGCCGCGGCCAGCGCCGCCTCGGGCTCCATCGCGTCGAGCGTCCCGCTGGCGAGCAAATCCGCACCAATGATGTCACGCGCGAAATAGGGCGCGAAAATGTAGATGACGACGAGGACGTAATAGGGATTGCGGGCCCATTCGAAGACCGCCCAGGCAAAGCCGGTCCGGCCCAATGCGCCGCCTTCGCCGGAGGTCGGGCGGATATGTTGATGCGAGAGCGGATTGGCAGCCAGCGCCGGATCCCCGGCCACCTAGCTGGGGCTCCCCGACGATCTGTCCTTGGGGCGCGAGGAGAACGCAATCTCCCGCACCGATTGGTCATGGTGGCCGCAGCCGCCGGAGTGCCGGGCAGCTTCGCTGTCGAGCCTGGTCATGTTCGAGGGTCTCTCCGCTGATATTCTTATCGTTATAGTTGCGACCGCGGTGGTTCATGCTGCGGCGAGGTGAATTAGGCAAGCGCGGCTTATTCTCCGCGGGCAGCGATCATGCTGGCGATATCGACGAACTTCTCGCGCGGCGCGCCGGCACGGGCAGCCGCGATCTCGGCTTCCTCGATCTTCTGCCAGTCGCGGAAGGTCACCACGTCGAGATCGCGCTCGCGGGCGAGCTGGTCGAACCCGTCGCGGCCGGCTCTGTCCGAGCCAGCGCCGATGTCCGCGTCCACCACATCGATCACCGCATAGCCATCGGGCCGGTTGGTGCCGATCGTGCCACTCGGTCCGCGCTTGGCCCAGCCGACGCAATAAAGGCCGGGTCCGATCCGCCCCTCGTCATTGGCGAAGCGGCCGGCGCGCTCGTCGAAGGGGACGCCCGGTATCGGGGAGGTCTGGTAGCCGATACAGGTCACCACCAGATCGGCGGGCAGGCGGTAGGTCTCGCCCGTGCCCACCGCGCGGCCGGCTTCGATCGCCGTCCGCTCGACCTCGACACCGGTGACCTTACCATCGTCGCTCAGGATCGCCTGCGGGCTGGCATAGAAATCGAACGCGATGGTGAGCGGTTTTTCCTCCGCAGCCTCGGCGGGGAGGGCGGCGAATTCGCGTAGCAGGGTCACCGATTTGCGCTGGCCCGGCTCGAGCACGGCGTCGTCATCGACCGGCGGCAGGTCGGCCTCATCGACCTGTGGCCGCGCGCGCTCGAGATGCAGGAGTTCGCCCAGCTCCTTGGGCGTCATCATGATCTGGTGCGGGCCGCGGCGCCCGAGGATGGTGATCGTCTCGATACTGCTGCAGCGAAGGGCGTCGAGCGCATGGGTGACGATATCCGACCCCGCAAACTCGTTCTCGGTCTTGGCGAGGATGCGCGCGACGTCGAGCGCGACATTGCCCATGCCAATCACGACTGCATGCTTGCCCGATAGCTGCGGGCCGAGCGCGGCGAATTCGGGATGGCCATTGTACCAGCCGACGAAAGCCGCGCTGCCGATGACGTTGTCCGCATCAGCCCCGGCAATCGGCAGCGCGCGGTCGACCGGCGCGCCGGTGGCCAGAACCACCGCATCGTAAAGCTCGCCCAGTTCGGCAATGGTGATGTCTTCGCCCACCGCGACATTGCCGACGAAACGCACCGTCTCGCCGATCGCAGTCTTCTCGTAGCGCCGCGCAACGGCCTTGATCGACTGGTGGTCGGGAGCGACCCCGGTGCGGATCAGTCCGAAGGGTACGGGGAGTTTGTCGAACACATCGATGCGGGCGTCCTCGCCCCATTTCTTGACCGCCGCTTCGGCCGTGTAATAGCCCGCCGGGCCCGACCCCACGATCGCGATGTGCCGCATGTCCTTCTCCCACAAGACGGACAATCCATGCACGCGCGCCCGCTGGCTGGCAAGCCGATGCGGGCAACCGTAAACCTCCGGTAAACATGGTTAGCCGCCTGTTAAGGTACATTTGCTATGATTGGACTTCGCCGGGGGGCACCGGACTGCACCCGTGGGCAATCAATCGGAGCATCAATACACATGGCAGGGTTCTTCTCGCGATCGGTGCGGGCAACGGCGGATGAGGATGCAGCGTCGGACGAGGCCCCGCTGCGCCCGATCGCTGCTTCCGATGCCATCCGCCGGGTCGAACTGCTCGACAGTTTCGAGGCCGCGGGACTCGGCTGGTTCTGGGCCACCGACGCGCAGGGACGCCTGATCTATCTGTCCGATAATGCCGCCGAGAAGCTCGGCTGGTCCGATGGCGAGGCGATCGGCAAACCTCTGGGCGAATTGTTCATTCCCGAACGGGCCGACGACCCCAACAAGCCCCAGCGCCCGCTCGCCTTCCTGCTGAGCGCGCGCAACTCGATCAGCCAGCTCAATGTCCGCCTGGCCTTTACCAAGGACGAAGTCTGGTGGGAAATCGCCGGTAAACCCCAATTCGACGACAAGGGCCGTTTCACGGGGTACCGCGGCAGCGCCAAGGACATCTCTACCAGCCGCGAAAGCCGGCTCGACGCCGAACGGTTGGCGCAATTCGATCCCGTGACCGGACTGGCCAATCGTCATCGCCTGACCACGCGCCTGACCGAGACGCTCAAGGCCTATCGCAACTCCAAACGCGCTTGCGCGCTGCTGACGCTCGATCTCGACCGGTTCAAGCAGGTCAGCGACACACTGGGCCATCAGGCCGGCGACGAACTGCTCAAGCAGGTCGCGTCGCGGCTTGAACGGATTGTCGCTGGCGCGGGCGAAATCGGTCATCTGGGCAGTGACGAATTCCAGATCGTGATGCCGGATGTCGATGATCGCGGTGCGCTCGGCGAGCTTGGCCAGCGGCTCATCCAGATGCTGTCGCAGCCCTATTCGATCAATGGCGCGCGCGCGATCATCGGAGCCTCGATCGGTATCGCGATCGCGCCCTACGACGGGCTCGATACCGAGGAATTGGTCACCGCGGCCGATCTGGCGCTCTATGCGGCCAAGGGCGGCGGGCGCGGCCAGTACCGGTTCTATTCGAGCGATCTGAAGGATGGGGCGAGACATCGCCGCCAGGTCGAGGAGGATTTGCGCGACGCGATCTCCAATGGCCAGATTTCGATGCACTACCAACCGCTCGTCTGCGCCAAGACCCACAAGGTCGAGAGCTGCGAGGCGCTGATGCGCTGGGATCACCCCGAGCATGGCGATATCCCGCCCGCGGTCTTTATCCCGGTCGCCGAGGATATGGGCATCATCAGGGAGATGGGCGAATGGGCGCTCAACGAGGTTTGCCGCGACGCCAAGCAATGGCCGGTCGATCTGCGCGTCGCAGCGAATGTCTCGGCAATGCAGTTCGCGCATGACGATTTTGCGCAGACCGTCCGGAATGCGCTGACCAACAGCGGACTGGAGCCTGCACGTCTCGAACTCGAGATCACCGAAAGCGTGTTCCTCGGCGACACTGGGCGCGTGCAGGCCATGTTCGCCGAACTCAAGCAGCTGGGCGTCAAACTCGCGCTTGACGATTTCGGTACGGGCTACAGCTCGCTGAGCTATCTGCGCACTGCGCCGTTCGACACGATCAAGATCGACCAGAGCTTCGTTCGCGGTGCGACCGAGGAAGGCAACAACAACGCCGCGATCCTGACCGCGATCGTCGGTCTTGCCGATGCGCTGGGTATGGAAACGGTGGCCGAAGGGGTCGAGGCCAAGGACGAGCTCGAACTCGTCACTGAGCGCGGCGCAACGCTGGTCCAGGGCTTTATCTTCGCCCGCGCGATGCCGAACGCGGATTTCCTCGAGCGGCTGGCCGATGGGCAACTGACCTACGACGCGCGGGGGCCGGCCAAATATCGCGCTGCGCGCAAGACGGTGTTTCGCCGGATTGGACTGATCCACGAAGACAATCGCTACAAGGTCGTGATGCGCAACCTGTCGAAGACGGGGGCGATGATCGAGGGCCTGCTCGACGTCCCGCTGGGCACGCAGGTGGTGCTCGATCTCGGCGGCGGGCAGTTGGCGGTGGCAACCGTACGGCGTTCGAAGGGATCGCTGCAGGGCGTCGAGTTCGAGAACCCGCTGATCAGCGACGGCGCCGAGGGTCTGTGTACGCGCCACCGCGTCTCGCCCTATCAGATCGAAGCCGCCGGGCGGCCGCTGGCCGCGCTGCCGGACGATCCCTATTCGCTGATCATGGGCGAGCAGGAGGGCGCGGGGACGCCGAAGCAGTTCGTCGAGGTCGAGGTGGGGACACCCAAACCGGGCACCGGTTACTGACCCCGCGAGGATACGGTGCTTGGCGAGTTAGCCTCCCACGGCTAAGGCGCGCGCAAGGCACTGCGTGTGCCGCCTTTTCCGTTTAAGCAGTTTGTATGACCGATCTCACAAAAATACGCAATTTCAGTATCATCGCCCATATCGACCATGGCAAGTCGACGCTTGCCGACCGGCTGATCCAGCATTGCGGCGGGCTGACCGATCGCGAGATGTCCGAGCAAGTCCTTGATAACATGGACATTGAGAAGGAACGCGGGATCACGATCAAGGCGCAGACGGTGCGCCTCAACTACACCGCCAAGGATGGCGAGACCTATGAGCTCAACCTCATGGACACGCCCGGCCACGTCGATTTCGCCTATGAAGTCAGCCGCTCCCTCGCCGCGTGCGAAGGCGCGCTGCTGGTGGTCGATGCGGCGCAAGGCGTCGAGGCGCAGACGCTCGCCAATGTCTACCAGTCGATCGAGCACGACCACGAGATCCTCCCCGTCATCAACAAGATCGACCTCCCCGCCGCCGAGCCGCAGCGCGTGGCAGAGGAGATCGAGGAAATCGTCGGCATCGAGGCCACCGGCCCGTGGCAGGAGGGCGGCGCGGTGCTCACATCCGCCAAGTCGGGCATCGGCATCGAGGACACGCTCGAGGCGCTCGTCGCGCGCATCCCGCCCCCCACGGGCGACCGCGACGCACCGCTGAAAGCCATGCTGGTCGACTCCTGGTACGACCCCTATCTCGGCGTGGTCATCCTCGTGCGCGTGATCGACGGTGCGATCAAAAAGGGTCTCAACGTCAAATTCATGCAGGGCGGCACGCAGCATCTGATCGACCGCGTCGGCTGCTTCACCCCCAAGCGCACCGATCTGCCCGAACTGGGCCCGGGCGAGATCGGCTTCATCACCGCGCAGATCAAGGAAGTCGAGCAGGCGCGCGTCGGCGACACGATCACCACGGTGAAGGGCGGGGCGGTCAAGGCGCTGCCCGGCTACAAGGAAGTCCAGCCGGTGGTGTTCTGCGGGCTGTTCCCCGTCGATGCCGCCGATTTCGAGAAGCTGCGCGAAAGCATCGGCAAGCTGCGGCTCAACGATGCCAGCTTCAGCTTCGAGGCCGAAAGCAGCGCCGCGCTGGGCTTCGGTTTCCGCGCGGGCTTCCTCGGCCTGCTGCATCTGGAGATCATCCAGGAACGCCTCACGCGCGAATACGATCTCGACCTGATCACCACCGCCCCTTCGGTGGTCTACCGCATCCAGCTCAACAAGTCGCGGACCGACCCGGCGCAGGAGCTGATGCTGCACAACCCCGCCGACTATCCCGATCCCAGCCGCATCGAGCAGATCGAGGAGCCGTGGATCAAGGCGGTGATCTACACCCCCGACGAATATCTCGGTTCGATCCTCAAGCTGTGCCAGGACCGCCGCGGCATCCAGGTCGACCTGACCTATGTCGGCGGCCGCGCGCAGGTGACCTACGAACTCCCGCTCAACGAAGTGGTGTTCGATTTCTACGACCGGCTCAAGTCGATCAGCCGCGGCTATGCCAGCTTCGACTATGAACAGATCGGCCTGCGCGCAGGCGACCTCGTCAAGATGAGCATCCTGGTGAACAACGAACCGGTCGATGCGCTGTCGATGATCGTCCACCGCGATGTCGCCGAAAGCCGCGGGCGCGGCATGTGCGAACGGCTCAAGGACCTCATCCCGCGGCACCTGTTCAAGGTGCCCATCCAGGCCGCGATCGGCGGCAAGGTGATCGCGCGCGAAACCATCGCCGCGATGCGCAAGGACGTGACCGCCAAATGCTATGGCGGCGACATCAGCCGCAAGAAAAAGCTGCTCGAGAAGCAGAAGAAGGGCAAGGCCCGGATGCGCGAGTATGGCAATGTGAGTATCCCGCAGGAGGCGTTCATCGCCGCGCTGCGCATGGGCGAGGAATAGGCCCCGCGCCCCCGGCGCCAGTGCTGTCCAGCCCCCATCCGCCCGCGGCTCACCCCGCCGGCCAACCAGAAAAGAGATTACCGCTTATGTCCGGATACAAGGACCCCAATCTGCAGGACCGCCTCGCCCTGGCGCAGAAGGCGCGCGAGCAGGCGCTGAAGAAGCTGGCCGACGCGCCCAAGCTCGACGAGGCGACGATTGCCAAGCGCAAGGCCGCGCAGGAAGCGCGCGAAGCCGCCATCGCCGAAAAGAGCGCCGCCAAACGCGCCGCGATCGCGCAGGCCAAGGCCGACAAGCAGGCCGCCGCCAAGGCCAAGGCCGAAGCCGACGCGGTGCCCGCCCCGACCGAAGCCGAACTGAAGGCCGCACGCGACGCGAAATATGCGGCGCGGAAGAAGCGGAAGAAGGGGTAGGGGATTTTGCGGGCGAAGCCACTCGGCTTGTGCAAAACTCATGATCGCGGACCGGGCGAGGACGTATTCCCAATAAAATGTCGCACCATGCTTGACTCAGGACTGATGTTTCTGCAATCAACTTTCCACTGTCCAGATGGGAGTTTGCATTTGTTCCAAGAAGCTCTTGATGCCGCGTTCCCGCCCGACGCCGACGCGAATCTCATACGTGGCGTATCGGAGGGTATCTTCTTGGCCGATAGCACGATGAAAAGTGCTGGCTTCCTTCAGTCCACAGTTGGCCTTGATGTTCGAGGTCACGTTCGCCGCGCTGGAATCCTCTATCGACTCCACGAAATGGCAGGTGCGGGTGATTTGCCCTTTTCGTCAATTATGTCGAAAATGCCTCGCGGAAATTGGCACTGGATCGAGTTGCAGAGCAAAAATTTCACAGCACACGTGTGCCGTACCGATGCGCCGGAAGCCTTTCCAGACGACACACCTACGCGGCAAGACGAGCGGGTTACGAACCAACCCGATTTTTTTGAGGACAACTCGAGCGTCGTCCCAATCAAGGGATACCTTGCTTGGCTAACCTTCGGAATAGGAGACAGCGGGGCCTTAGGGCATCTCTGCTGGGGAATGCCAAAAGCGTCCGAAGATGTCTGGCTGGCGAGAACTAATGTAATCCGACGTGCGGAAATGAATGAGAAGATTGTCCCGATTGAGCGGGCTGATATGAGGGCCAAGGTGAAGTTCCGTGATCATATCGAAGAGACGGTTTTGAAGAAGAGCTCTGAGAACCTCGATACAACTCCGGAATAAAGGGCTCAGACATGGCTGAAATTGAAAATGGGAGCGCCACGCGCTCCCTACCAAAACCGATTCCGGATCGGATCAAAGAAGCTAGAGAAGCAGTTGGCCTCACGCTTGATGCTTTCGCCGAAGCGCTTGAGAAAACGCGCCAGGCGGTAGCGCAGTTCGAAAACGGCCAGACTAGTCCAAGTGGTGAAACGTTCTCGAAGATCATCGAAGTAACAGGCCAACCAATTTCATTTTTCGTCACGTCTCCTCCGCGTCCAGTGACGAGCGGGACAGTTTTTTGGCGAAGTCTGAAAAGGATGGAACAACGTCATAGAAGTCGGATTTCGAGACGGCTTCAGTGGGCTGCTGATATTGCTCAACTCGCGAACGAATATGTCGAATTTCCGGAGGTCGATATTCCTCATTGGGATTTCGATCCCGAAAGCGCTGACGAAGACGATATTGAGGCCGCCGCGGAGCATTTGCGCACGTATTGGTGCCTTGGGAGCGGGCCTGTCGGAAATCTTGCAGATCTTCTTGAGAGCAAGGGCGTGATCCTCGTGCGAGAAGACGTTCGTTGTGCAGATATGGACGGCCTGTCCTCTTGGATAGGAGGAAGGCCATACATTCTGCTGTCCGGTGAAATCGAAAGCGGCCCGCGCGATCTGTTCAACTTAGCGCATGAGCTTGGACACATCTACCTGCATGCGACAGTCGAATTGAACAATAAGAATCTGGCGCTGATCGAAAAGCAGGCGAACAGGTTTGCAAGCGCCTTTCTAATGCCCGCAGATATGTTTTCCAAAGAAGTAATTGGTACATCACTGGAATTTTTCAAAAGCCTTAAGAGGCGTTGGGGCGTGGCAATTGCTGCCATGGCTTACCGGTGCAAGGATCTGAGATTAATTTCTGAAAGTCAGTTTTCATATATATTTCGACAAATGAGCGTTCAAAAAATTCGCAAAGTGGAGCCACTTGATAGCGCTTTTCCAGTCTGTCAGCCTCAGGTTCTAGGGCAAGCAATCCGAATGATTATCGAACATAATGTGATTAGTCGTTCAGATATAGAGTCTCGAATTGGACTTAATTTGTCTGATGTTGAGAGCCTGTGTTCGGTTGAGGAAGGGTTCCTTGATCAGAAGGTGGTGCGAGTTCAGTTTCGATGACTTGGCAACGGCAATGACCTTCGGCGTTTTCATGCACAAAGATGGGTCGATCTACGACGACATCCCTGAGGTGCATTACCAGTTCCCGAAAAGCTATCTCAGCCGTGCCCAGCAGATGGTCGGCGACTGGATCGTCTATCGCGAGCCAGTCAAAATCCGGAACTCGAAAGGCTTTTTCGCCGTGGCGAAGGTCGAGCGGATCATTCCTGATCCGGATAAGACCGATCATTATCGTGCGCTTATAGAGGAAGGCAGTTACCTGCCCTTCGAGCCAGTTGTTCCGCATATCATGGATGGCGAACAGGTCGAGCAGGGCATTCTAAATGAGGCCGGCAACATCTCTGGGCGGGCGCAAGCGGCCGTTCGTCCGCTATCGCCTTCGGACTTCGCCCGCATCATTGCGCTCGGCCTGCCGGATGAGGACTTCCTACCTCGCAGTGACCATGACGTGACCGAAGATAACCATGTCCACGAGCACCAGACCCCGTTCGAAGTCGAGCGACCCATCGTCCAGTCGCTCGTCTCCAAACCATTTCGTGACCGAGCATTCCGACGCGCTGTGATGCACGCTTATGAGGGCCGCTGCGCGGTTACAGGTTGGAGGCTGGTCAATGGCGGCGGCCGGTTGGAGGCGCAGGCGGCGCATATCCGCCCGGTTGAGCATGGCGGCCCTGACAGCGTGCGCAATGGCCTCGCTCTTTCAGGTACGGCGCATTGGATGTTTGATCGGGGGCTGATCGGCTTCAGGGATGATCTCGAGATTATCGTGCACCGCAAGGTCAATGACCGCGAGGGTGTCGAGGCGATCATCAATCCCACGGGCAAGCTCAAGGCGCCGGAAGTCGAGTCGTACCGGCCGCATTCGAAGTTCTTGTCGTGGCACCGTGAGTTTCACGGCTTCGACGCGTAGCACCAGCCCCGTCCTACGAGGTCATTCCAAGGTTCGGTTTTTTGTTTTTGCCCTCAAGCGCCGGGCGGGGCGCATCCGCGCCCCTTGGCTACGCGGCATAAGCCGCGGCGCGCGGTCGCGCTTGCACGAGGCTGCGCCTCGCGATCTAGCGCCAGACCGCAGCGGGGTCAGCCATCCGCAGGGCGCGCGGAAAGCATGGGCTCAATCCCACTCCGCATCCTTGATCGTTCGACACCGGGGCCCCGCGTCCTCAACCGGCTCCTCTGGCACCTCCGCCGCACCCCTATCCGGCGACGGTAGCGGCATCGCCTCGTCCACCTCCTCCCACTGCGCCTCGGGGTCCTGGTAGAGCTCGTGCTCGGGGTCGTCGTAGCAGAGGTAGCCTTCCTCGCGGTCGAGCGCCTCCAGCCGCCGGTATTCCTTCCACGCGGCGCGGGTGCGGGGGCTTAGCTGGGCGTACCAGTTCTCG
>Ga0315338_1003360_pt1 | contig 14076 bp, 11 predicted proteins | sample ASW8metaG_FD_204518 | JGI IMG/M metagenome (GOLD analysis project Ga0315338, IMG submission 204518) | Ammonia-oxidizing marine archaeal communities from Monterey Bay, California, United States - ASW #8 | ecosystem: Environmental > Aquatic > Marine > Coastal | place: USA: California | collected... | reverse complement strand
AATTGCCAATAAAGCATAAACAGCCGCAATTATATCATCAAAAATAACGCCGAATGCATTTGGGTATTTTTTTTCAAAATAATTTATCGGCATTGGTTTAAAAATGTCAAAAAATCTAAAAAGAATAAAGCCTAAGATATAATCTTGATATGTTAAGGGTAAGAAAACTAAAACTAAAGACTGGCCAATGAACTCATCTATTACTATTTCTTTAGGGTCAGATACTTTGTCTGGATTTTTTTCTACTGAAATATATCCAATTATAGTTGCAACCAAAATAAATAACATTGTTACTTCAAGACTTAAGTGTGTTTGAATAGTCCATATAATTATAACTGTAAGGAATGAAGTTAATGTTCCGGGAAGAGGGGAAATGTAACCCAATCCAAAACATGTTGAAATAGATTTATATAAATTAAATTTCACTTTTAAATTATATTTACCAGAGCAAATGCTCCTAACCCTTCTTTATTTCCCAAAGGCCCCATTTTCTCAGTAGTAGTGGCCTTTATATTTATTTGATTTAAATTTAAATTTAATAATTTAGAAATGTTTACTTTCATTTTCTTTTGATATTTTGAAAACTTTGGCTCCTCACCAATAAATGTTAAATCTATGTTTTTGATATTTCTATTAATCTTTTTTTTCATTAACTCATATGTATATTTTAATATTTTAGCAGAATTTAAATTTTTATTTTTTTTACTAGTATCTGGAAAGTGCATACCAATATCACCCTCAGAGATTGCGCCTAAGATTCCATCTGAAATTGCATGATAACCAAGATCTCCATCAGAGTGCGCGATTAAAGTTTTGTGAAAAGGAATTTTTACACCACATAAAATTAATTTTCCTTTTTTATTATTATTAAATCTATGGAAATCTATTCCTAATCCAATGAAATTTGATTTATTTTTTGAATAATATAATTTCTTCGCTAGTTTTAGATCACTTTTATCTGTAATTTTAATATTTTCATTATTTCCATATATATATGTAATGATTTTACCGGTATCATCAAACAATGATGAATCATCTGTAAACTTTTTACCATTAGCATTAATATGTTTTGTTAATAATTCTTTAAATTTAAAACCTTGGGGTGTTTGTAACGCAAAAATTTTTTCTCTATTTAGAGGGGTAATTTTATTATTTTCAACTTTTTTTATAGTATCTTGGATTTTTATTCTTGGTATAACTGCCTTAAATTTTCTTAATTTCTTTAATATTTCTGAAATTAATTTTGTATTAGTAAATGGTCTGTTTGCGTCATGAATTAATACATTTATTGGCTTAAACCTTTTTATATATTTAAGGCCATAAAATACTGATTTTTGTCTAGAATCACCTCCATAAGTACGCAAAATTCTCTTATCTTGAATAATTTTATTAAAGAATTTCTTATGTTTTTTGTTTAAAACTAACAAAATCTGATCTATTTCATTATTTTTTAGAAATATTTTGATGGTGTGATTTAATATAATATCTTCAAAAAATTCTATATATTGCTTAGGGGATTCTGATTTAAGCCTTTTACTTTGCCCACATGCAAGAATAATTGCTATATTTCCTTTGTAATTATACTTTTTTATTGCCTTTTTTTTAATCATTTAGTTAAATTGCCTATATATTAAACATTTTAATGGATACATTAATTAAAAATACAGAATTAAACTCTGAATTTATTTTAAATTCACTACAGAGCCCAATAATAGTTATAAATTCTACAAAAAAAAAGATTATTTATTGCAATAATGCTACAGAAATTTTTCTTGAAATGAGTGGAAAAAATATAGTCGGAAAAAAAATTAACAGCCTGTTTAAAAATGATAGTTATTTTTTAAGTTTAATTGAAAAATCTATTAAAAGTAATCGTAGTATAAATGAATTTAATGTATCAATACATACGCCTAAAAAAAAAACTAATGTTTCAATATCAATTTCAAAAATAGATAATTGTGATAACTTGTTTTCAATTTTTTTAAATGATTTGTCTAAAAATTTTGAACTTTCTAAACAATTCAATTTTGAAAAATCTGCACAATCCGTATCATCTTTAGTTGGGATGCTATCTCATGAAATAAAAAATCCATTATCAGGTATTAAAGGAGCTTCGCAAATAATTCAAAAAAGAATTAATTTTAAAGGTAAAGATCTTAACTTGATAAAACTTATAAATAATGAAACTGAAAGAATTAAAAAATTATTAAATTCTTTAGAAAACTTTACTGATGATAGACCAATAAAAAAGAAAAGTATAAATCTCAATCAGGTAATACGAAATTCTAAAGATTCAGTTGAAGCAATGTTTAATAAAAAAGAAATAAATTTTATAGAAAATTACGACCCGTCTTTGCCAAATATATATGGAAATGAAAATCAATTAACTCAATTATTTGTTAATTTATTAAAAAACAGTGCTGAATCTATTGACAAAAAAAATGGAATTATAAAAATTTCTTCTAGGTATGAACATGGAAGATTGCCTATAAAAGTTTTTATTGAAGATAATGGCATTGGTATTCCAAATGATTTAAAAGAAAATATTTTTGATGCTTTTGTTACAAATAAAATTAATGGAAAAGGGCTTGGTCTTTCTATATGTGCAAAAATAATTCAAAGTCACTCAGGGGCTATTGAGTTTGATACTATAAACAATAAGACTATATTTACAACAATGTTTGCAAGATAAACAAATAGGGATTTCATAAAATTATGAATAAAAAAAAATTAATTTTAATTGCCGAAGATGATGCGTCAATAAGAACTGTTTTATCAACAGAACTGGGAAATAAATATGATCTTAAATTAACTGATAATTGCGCGCAGTTATGGAAGTGGGTATCGGATGGTTTAGGTGATTTGATAATTTTAGATGTTATGATGCCTGATGAAAATGGTTTAGATTTAATACCAAAAATAAAAGAAATTAGGCCTGATGTAAAAATAATAATTATAAGTGCTCAAAATACAATTTTAACTGCTATGCAAGCTATTGAAAAAGGAGCTTATGAATACTTAGCAAAGCCATTTGATTTAATTGAACTTAACAAAGCTATAGATACGGCTTTTTCAGACAATGATAAATCTTTAGACACCTATAGCAAAGAAGAATCAAAAAGCGAGAATAATGATATTCCAATAATTGGTTCAGCACCTTTAATGCAAAAAGTTTTTAAATCTGTAGCAAAATTAGTTAATACCGAATTAACAGTTATGATTTTTGGTGAATCTGGTACTGGAAAAGAACTTGTAGCCAAAATTTTACATGAGCACGGAAAAAGAAAAAACGGGCCATTTGTAGCAATTAATATGGCAGCAATTCCAAAAGAGTTAATAGAAAGTGAATTATTTGGCCATGAAAAAGGTTCTTTTACTGGAGCATTCAATAAAAAATCAGGCAAGTTTGAAGAGGCTGAAGGAGGAACATTATTTTTAGATGAAATTGGTGATATGCCATATGAAGCACAAACTAGACTTTTAAGAGTTATTCAAGAAGGTGAATTTAATCGTGTAGGTGGCCATGAAAAAATTAAAACTAATCTTAGAATAATAACCGCAACACATAGAAACTTAGATGAACTTGTTCAAAATGGAAATTTTAGAGAAGATTTATTTTATCGTTTAAATGTTTTTCCTATCAATATGCCGCCTTTAAGATTAAGACTTTCTGATTTAAATAAATTAGTGCATTATTTTTTAAATAAATCTTACAAAGAAGGTTTAAATAAAAAAAACATTTCTGAAGAAGCTATCAATGAACTAAAAAAATATAGATGGCCTGGAAATATTAGAGAATTAGAAAACTTTATTAAAAGATTAGTTGTTCTAACAACGTCTAATAAAATAACCCATTCTGATGTTATTAAAAATTTATCAAAAACAAATACGTTGATTGCAGAATCAAATTCAAATAATGGTTTAGAAAAAATAAGTCTAGGTATGTCAGTAGAACAACATTTAAAAAAATTTTTTAATCTCCATAAAGGCAAGCTTCCTTCCTCAGGACTTTATTCGAGAATTATTAATGAAGTCGAAAGACCTTTAATTTCAATTTGTCTAAGTGCTACTAAAGGAAATCAAATTAAAGCATCTAAATTACTCGGATTAAATAGAAATACATTAAGAAAGAAAATTAAAGAATTAAAAATTAAAATTCTTTAAAAAAATAATAAAAATATTTTTTTATGGAAAAAAAATTAAATAAAACAATCTTCTCATGGTTTAATGAACCATCGACAAATAGAAAAATAACAATTTGTTTAATAATTTTATCTTTTATTTTATCAATTGTAACATTTTTAGTATTTTCAAATTCTTTACCCTATATTAAAACAACACCGTTAATAGCAATTGTCACATTATCAACTGATGTAATTTTATTATTTGCACTTTGTTTTAAAGTAATAAGAAAAATTGTTCAGACATGGATAGAAAGAAAAAAAGGTAGTGTTGGCGCAAGAATCTCAACTAAGTTTATACTAACTTTTGCACTATTAGTATTAATTCCCACAATTACTCTTGCTACTTTTTCTTCGCTTTTTTTTAATATAGGGATGAAAAGTTGGTTTAATGACAGGATATTACATTTAGCAGAACAATCAAATATAGTTGCCGAAGCGTATCTTAAAGAACATCATGAAAATATTAAAAATGATGCTTTATCAATCTCGAAAGAAATAGATCAAAATTTTAATGCTATTTTTTTAAATCTAAATGAATTGAATATATATATAAATTCACAAATAAAATTAAGAGAATTAACAGAAGCTTTTATTTTTAAAAAAAATGGCGTGGTGTTAGCTAAAGGTGGATTTACAATTAGCAGTACTCCAGATTTAATTACTGAATACGAATTATTTGAAGCTGAAAGTGAGAAAGTTATTTTCATAGGTAAAAGAAGCGACAGGGTAAGAGCTTTGGTTAAACTAAAAAAAATACAAAACACTTATTTATCAATAGGTAGATTTATAGATCCTCAAATAACTGGACTGATTCAAAATGTTAAAAATGAATCGATGGGTTATAAAAAACTATTTGAACAAAGAAAAAAAATAGAAGCTCATTTTTATATGGTTTTCTTTCTTATTTCTCTATTTATTTTATTAATATCAATTTTGGTTGGATTATTATTTGCCGATACTCTAATTAAGCCTATAACTAATTTAATAAAAACATCTAATCAAATTAAATCTGGGAACTTATCTGTTAAAGTTCCTCAAATTTCATCTAAAGATGAAATGAGTTTATTAATTAAAACATTTAACGAAATGACAGAAAAACTTAAATATCAAAGAATTGAACTTCAAAAAAGAGAAAGAAATGCTGCTTGGTTGGATATTGCGCGAAGAATTGCTCACGAAATAAAAAATCCATTAACTCCAATTCAATTATCTGCTGAATATCTTAAATCAAAATTTAAAAATAAAGAAGATCAAAGCTATGCTAATACAATAATTAAAAAAGTTTCAGTAATTGAAAGTATGGTTGACGAATTTGCAAAGTTTGCTAAATTACCTAAACCAAAAATCGAAAGTGTTAAACTAAATAAATTATGCTTTGATTTAGTTTTATTTCATAAAAAAAGTAATAAAAACATTAATTTCACATCTACTAATTTAAATAAAGATTTTTTTGCTAAAATTGATGAACTTCAAATATCAATGGCTATTTCAAACTTAATTAAAAATTCAATAGAATCCATAAATGAGAAAGAGTCTAAAAATGAAATATTTAATGGTAAAATTAATTTGAGTATTTATCTTAAAAAAGATAATGTGTGTGTTAAAATCGAAGATAATGGAGAAGGTTTACCAAAAAACTTCCCAAAAAATAAAATTTTAGAACCTTATATAACAACTAAAAAAAAGGGGACTGGCCTTGGTTTAGCAATAGTTTTAAAAATAATACAAGAACATAATGGAAATTTTTATATAAATAACACAAAAAATGGGGCTACTGCTTCAATAGAATTCCCAAGAAAAATATTAGTTTAATTATTATATATAATTTATGAAACAAAATATTTTAATTGTAGATGATGATAAAGATATTTGTTTAACTTTATCAAAAATCCTTTCTTCAAAAGGCTTTGAGATAACCGTTGCTAATAATTCTGATACTGCAATAAATGAAATTAAAAATAAATTTATTGATCTAGTACTATTAGATGTTTGGCTTGAAGGAAGTAAAAAAAATGGACTTGAATTACTTAAAATAATAAAGAATTTTAAACCAAATACTCCTGTAATATTGATTAGTGGACATGCCAATGTAGAAATGGCAGTAAAAGCAATTAAAGAAGGGGCTTTTTATTTTATTGAAAAACCTTTTAAATCAGAAAAATTATTTTTAATAATTGATAGGGCTTTAGAGAATGCTTTTCTAAAAAATAAATATGAGATATATAAAGAAAATATAGATAATGATACTGAATTTGTAGGTAATACAATTTCAGTAAATAATTTAAAAAAAAGAATTAAACAAATCTCAAAAAGCAATGCACGAGTTTTAATTACTGGCGAATCTGGTACTGGTAAAAACTTTGTAGCAAAACTTATTCATAGTTTATCAAGTAGATCTTCAAAACCTTTTATAACTATTAATTGCGCATTATTAAATGATAAAAATTTTGATAAATCTTTTTTTGGAGATTTTAATGAAACAAAAAGAACTTTAGGATATATACAAAGAGCAGGTAATGGAACAATTTATTTAAAAGAAATTTGTGATTTGGAATATCATATACAAGGTAAAATTACAAATTTTTTACAAAAAGAAACTTATTCTCTTAATTTTCCAAGTGGTGAGCAGGGTAGCTTTAATACAAACATTAGATTTATATCGTCAACAAATAAAGATATAAATCTTGAGATTGAAAAAAAAAGACTACGTAAAGATTTACTGTATAGATTAAATGTTGCAACTTTACAAATTCCATCAATAAAAAAAAGAAGAGAGGATATTCCTTCAATAATAAATTATTTCATAGAAAAAAAAGAAGAAAAGACTCAAAAAAAAATAAAACTATCAGAAGATGTTTATCCTATATTGCAAACCATTGATTGGCCGGGCAATGTTACTCAAATTAAAAATTTTGTTGACTGGTTATATATTTTAGTTAAATCATCAAATAAAAAAATCGACCTTATAACAAGTAATATGTTGCCAAATGATTTATTAAGTGAAAAAAAAAATGTTAATACAAACGAAGAAAAAAAAACTATTATGAATTTGCCAATAAAAGATGCTAGGAAACATTTTGAAAAACAATACTTAATTAACCAAGTGAGTAGATTTGGAGGAAATATATCAAAAACAGCAAATTTTATAGGCATGGAAAGATCTGCTTTACATAGAAAAATAAAAGAAATAGGTATAAAAAAATGAAAGTAATAATTTGTGGTGCTGGTGAAGTTGGCAAAACATTAGCTCAGCATTTGTCAAAAGAAAATAACGACATAACTATAATTGATCAGTCAGAAGAAAGCTTAAAGGAAATTAAAGAAAGCCTTGATGTAAATACTTATATTGGTTTTGGTTCTCAGCCTGATATTTTAAATAAAGCTGGAGCAAAAAATGCTGAAATGTTAATTGCTGTCACGCAATCTGATGAAGTTAATATGATTGCTTGTGAAGTAGCAAATTCGCAATTTAACATACCTTTAAAAGTTGCGAGAATTAGAGACCAACATTATTTAGATCCTAATTATGAATCTCTTTTTTCAAAAAATCAAATATCTGTTGATCTTATAATATCTCCAGAAACAGAGGTTGCGGAAGCTATTAGAAGAAGATTAATTGCGCCTGGTGCATTTGAAATCATTCCTTTTAGTGATAAAAAAATAGTTCTTTTAGGAATAAAAATAGAAAAATATGCTCCACAAATTAATAAACAAATTTCAAAAATTCAAGAAGATTTTAATGATTTAAAAATGAGCTTTTTAGTAATTTTTAGAAAAGAAAAAATTATTATACCTAATGAAAATGAAAAAATAAAATTAGGTGATTCAGTATATGTAATAGCTGATACAAATCATTTACATAAAGTTATGGGTTTTTTCGGTCATCAAGAAACAAAAGCTAATAGTGTAATTATCGTTGGCGGTGGAAATATTGGAGTATCCTTAGCAAAAAGATTAGAGGAAAGTAAATTTGGTGCTAATACAAAATTAATTGAATTAAAAAAAGAAAGAGCAGAAAATATTAGTGCCGAACTAAATGATACATTAGTCATAAATGGTAGTAGCTTAGATCTTGAAATTCTAAAAGAAGCAAAAATATCTGAAGCCGAAACAATTATATCAGTTACAAATCAAGATGAAGTAAATATTCTAACTTCGTTACTGGCAAAAAAACAAGGATGTAAAAAAGCTATTTCATTAGCAAACGACACCACTTATAGAACTATACTTGAACCTTTAGGCATAGATGATGTTTTAAGCCCTCAAGCAATTACTGTTTCAAGAATACTAAGCTTTATTAGAAAAGGAAGTATTAGACAAGTTTACTCTCTTAGAGAAGGAGAAGGCGAGGTGATAGAAGCTGATGCCGTAGAAGCTTCATCTGTTGTAAATAAGAAAATTAGTGAATTAAAACTTCCTAACGGCGTTAAAATAGGGGCGGTATTAAAAAATAATGAAGAAGTTTTTATGCCCAAACCAAGTCTTAAAATAAATGATGGTGATAGAATAGTACTTTTTTCATTATCAAAAATGATTAAAAAAGTTGAAAATTTATTATCAGTGAGATTCAGATTTTATTAAAATGAAAAATATTACATATATAAACAATAAATTTGTTAAAAATAGTAATGCAAAAATTAGTGTTGAAGATAGGGGGTTTTTATTTGCAGATTCAATTTACGAATTAATTAGTGTTTTTAATAAAAGAATCATAGATACAGATCAGCATTTAAACAGACTAAAATCGTCACTTAATAAAGTAAAAATAAAATATAATTTTAATAAAAAAAAAATTAGAAAAATCATTAATAAGTTAATTAAATTAAATAATGTGATTAATGGATACATTTATATACAAATCACAAGAGGTGTAGCAGAAAGAAAACATGAATTTCCAAAACAATATAAACCAACCACAATAATTTTTACAAAGAATTTAAATGTAGATAAAAAAATATATAAAAAAGGAGTAAAGATTATAACAATTCCTGATTTAAGATGGTTAAGAAGAGATATAAAAACAACATCTTTATTACCTAATGTATTATCTAAACAATTAGCAGTGGAAAAAAATGCTTTTGAATCTTGGCTAATTGATAATGGAAATATTACTGAAGGTTCTGCATCTAATGCATGGATAATTAAAAGTTCAAATAAAATAATCACGCATCCTGCAAATACCAAAATATTAAAAGGTGTAACTAGAGATACTATAATAAAAATTTTAAAAAAAAATAATTTTAATGTTATAGAAAAGCCTTTTAACTTAATTGAAGCAAAAAATTCTAAAGAAGCTTTCTTAACAAGTTCTACACTATCAGTTTTGCCAGTAGTAAAAATTGACAATTACAATATTTCAAATGGAAAGCCTGGTGATATAACAAAAAAAATTATGTATTTATATAACAATTATATTAATAAAAATAAAAGTTCATTAACTAAGGAACTAAAAATAGCTTGATTAAACCAATTGTTAAATTTCCACCAAAAGCAATTCTTTTTGATTGGGATAATACTTTAGTTAATAACTGGGAACCTATATTTATTGCATATAAAAAAACTTTAAAAAGTCTTGGTTTAAAAAAGAAAAGTAGGGACGAAATAATAAAAAATGCAAAACATTCTTTAAGAGAAACATTTCCTAGGGTATTTAAAGATGATTGGAAAAAAGCTAAAAAAATATTTTATGCAGTTTTTAAAAAAATTCATTTACAAAAAATTAAACCAATGCCTAAAGCTGTAAAAATATTAAAAATAATAAAAGAAAAAAAAATTACATGTGGTGTTATAAGTAATAAAGATGGAAATATATTACGTAAAGAAATTAATAAACTTGGGTGGAAAAAATATTTTAAGATTTTGGTAGGAGCTAACGAAGCAAAAAAAGACAAACCTTCAAAATATCCTCTTTTATTAGCGCTAAATAAGATTTCTTTAAAACCTAATAGAAATATATGGTATGTTGGAGATAATGAAATTGATGTTGAATTTGCAAAAAAAAATAAATGTTCATCAATTTTTATAGAAAATAAAATGTTTAAAAAAAAAAATTTAAAACAAAAGCCTGATTTAATTTTAAAAAAAATAGAAGCTTTGGAATTATATATAAAGTAATTTTTATTTTTATTAAATATGAATAAAATTCCACATTTAGTTAACTCAAATAGATTTAATACTATAAATCAAAACTGTGTGATAATTAATCCAATTCAAACATTTGAAAAAAAAATAATTACAAAATATGATGAAAAAGAAATATCAAATTTAGCTATAAATATAAATTTAGTAGTTAAATATCAACAAAACATAAAAGTAAGAAAGCCAACGCCTTCACATTTTTTTGGCAAAGGACAAGTAAACAATTTTAAGATTTTTTTAAACAAATATTCATCGAAATTATTATTAATAAATTGTCAAATATCTCCAGTTCAACAAAGAAATCTCGAATTAGTTCTTAATTGTAAAATTCTAGATAGGACTGGATTAATTTTAGAAATTTTTGGAGAAAGAGCAGTAACTAAACATGGTAACCTTCAAGTAGAACTAGCAGCTTTATTCTATCAAAAATCAAGATTAGTAAGATCTTGGACCCACTTAGAAAGACAAAGGGGAGGGTATGGTTTTATGGGTGGCCCTGGTGAAAGACAAATTGAAAGTGATAAAAGACAAATAAATAAACGTATAAGTAAAATAAAAAATGAACTTAAAAAAATTGAATCTAATAAATTAATACAAAGAAGAAATAGGAATAAAAGTTCAAAACCATTTATTTCATTAGTTGGTTATACGAATGCAGGCAAATCTTCACTTTTTAATTATTTAACAAAAGAAAATGTTTACGCAGAAAATCAATTGTTTGCGACCCTTGATACAACAATGAGAAAATGTTCTTTATTATCATATAACAACCATCTTATTTTATCTGATACAGTAGGTTTTATTACAAATCTTCCTACTGAACTAATTATTTCATTTAAAACTACTTTAGATGAGATTCATTTTTCTGATTATTTATTACATATAATTGATATCTCTAATCCTGAATGGGAAGCGCAAAAAAAAACAGTTGAAAAAATATTGGCAACAATTCTTGGTGAAAAATTTGATCAAAGTAAAATAATAGAAGTATGGAACAAATCCGACTTACTAAATAAAGAAAATTTAATTTATTTTACTAATGTTGCTAAAAGAAATAAGGATACAATCTTATTTTCATCAAAATTAAAACAAGGAAAAGAGAAATTATTAAATTTAATTAGTAAAAAATTAAAAAAAAATAAAAAATTTATATTATTTAATTTTACCACTCCTACTTACAGCAAAAAAATTAAAACCTTGTTGTAGAGGCATTAATTCAATTCTATTTATATTAACGTGTAATGGTCTGTTAATAGCCCAAAATATTGTTTCAGCAATATCGGTTCCAGTTAAAGGAGTCATATTTTTATAAACATCTTTAGCTTTTTTTTTATTACCAGAAAACCTAACAAGAGAAAATTCTGTATCTGCCATACCAGGTTCAATGTTTGTTATCTTAACTTTAGTACCCAACAAATCTGATTTTAATCCTAGAGAAAATTGTTTAACAAAAGCTTTTGTTCCGCCATAAACATTGCTACCACCATATGGATAATTACCAGCAACTGATCCTATATTTACAATATGTCCTTTATTTCTTTTTATTAAACCAGGCAAAACTGCTTTTGTCATATAAACTAAACCTTTGCAATTAGTATCAATCATTGTTTCCCATTTTTCTATGTCTACATCTTGTGCTGTTTCAAAACCCCAAGCAAGACCCGCGTTATTAATTAGAACAGATATTTTTTTAAAATCTTTTGGTAAATTATCTATTTCTTTATAAACTTTAGCTTTATCTCTAACATCAAGTTGAATAGGGAGGTTTTTTTTTTCACCTAGTTTTTTTGAAAGTTTAGCCAATCTATCTTTTCTTCTTCCAATTAATATTGTTTTGTATCCTCTTTTAGCAAAAAGCTCTGCACATGAGTAACCAAAACCCGAAGTAGCACCAGTAATTAAAACAACCATTTATTAGCCTCCTATTATACATTTGGTTTTTTTATTCTAACTTAATTTCTGTAATTCTTATGTTTATTACTATATAAATGTCGCATAACGTATATTATGGGAAGTTATATATGATTATTATAAACCAAATAGATTATTAAAATTTTCAGTAGTCTTTTCTGCTATTGTCTGAAACTCAACCTGCTTTAAATCAGCAAGCATTTTTGCCGTATGTATGACGTAACTGGGTTCATTAGATTTACCTCTATAAGGTTCAGGAGCCAAATAAGGAGCATCTGTTTCAACTAACAATTTATCTAAAGGTAGATCTTTAACAATACTGCGCAATTCGTTTGATTTATTAAATGTAATTATCCCTGATAATGAAATGTAAAAACCTAAATTTATTGCCTCTTCAGCTAATTTTTTACTGGTACTAAAACAATGTATTAAACCTGAAAAAGAACCCTTTTTCATCTCATCCTTAAGTACTTGAATTGTCTCAATATCTGCGCTTCTTGTGTGCACTATTAACGGTAAATTAGTTTCTCTGGCAGCTTCAATGTGAATTTTAAATAACTTAACTTGCAGTTCCTTAGGACTATTTTCATAGTAAAAATCAAGACCAGATTCACCTACACCAATACATTTACTATTTTTTGTATGCTTTATTAAATCGTTTAAAGACAAATCTTTGTAATTCTTACATTCATGCGGGTGAACTCCAACTGAGTTATATACTTCAGAATATAATTTAGAAATAGACTGTAATTCATTGATTTCATTTAATTTTGTTGATATTGTAAGCATTCTATAAATCCCTTTATCTATTGCTCTCTTTACAATTTTATCAAGTTTTCCTTTAAATTGTGGAAAATTCAGATGACAATGACTATCAACAATTTTAAGCATTACTCAATTTTTTGAAAAATTATTTCAGGTTTTTCTATCCTATAGTTTATATTTAAAAAATTATCGCTAGATATGTCATTCATTGTCAATTTCTTGATAGTCAATCCTATTTTATTTAAAATATTTTCAGATATATTAGGCATGATAGGAGCTAAAAAAATAGCAATCTTGGCAATTATGATAACTAAAATGTTTAAAACATCCCCTGCCCTTTCTTTATCATCTTTTATTAATTGCCATGGCGCATTTTCATCAATATATTTGTTAGCTTCGGAAATTAATTTCCAAATACTTTCAATTACTTTATGAAACTCTTGTTTTTCATAATTTACCTCAATTTTTTTTAGAATTTCATTAGGATATTCGTAAAGTTTTTTGTCATTATCTTTAATTTGTTTAATTTTATTTAATTTACCGTTCAAATTTTTATTTATTATTGTTAAAACTCTTTGAACAAGGTTTCCTAAATCATTAGCTAAATCATTATTTATTCTTCTCTGCAAAGATTTTTTTGAAAAATCTCCATCATTACCAAAGGGTACTTCTCTTAATAAAAAAAAACGTAATGTATCAAGTCCATATTCTTTAATAATTGCATCTGGGTCTATAACATTACCTAAAGATTTTGAAATCTTTTTTCCTTCATTCGTCCACCATCCATGAGCAAATATTCTTTTTGGTGGTTCAATTTCTGCTGCTAACAAAAATGCGGGCCAATATATGGCGTGAAATCTAGTAATATCTTTACCAACAATGTGCACATTTGCAGGCCAAAAACTCTTATATTTTTTATCCGGATATCCAATAGCAGAGAGATAATTAATTAAAGCATCTAACCAAACATACATTACATGTTTTTTGTCATCTGGAACTTCAATTCCCCATGAAAAAGTTGTTCTAGAAATTGATAAATCGTTCAAACCGCTTTTTACAAAACTTATAACTTCATTTT
>Ga0315338_1003359_pt1 | contig 14083 bp, 11 predicted proteins | sample ASW8metaG_FD_204518 | JGI IMG/M metagenome (GOLD analysis project Ga0315338, IMG submission 204518) | Ammonia-oxidizing marine archaeal communities from Monterey Bay, California, United States - ASW #8 | ecosystem: Environmental > Aquatic > Marine > Coastal | place: USA: California | collected... | reverse complement strand
ACATAGGTTCAGGCGACGCAAATATATCTCCGATAGGCAGCGCCGATGTGTCGATTATGGGTTTTGACGACGTTTAGGCACTGATCAATCCCTCCGACCTCGAAACCAGAATCATGAAATCAGGACGCATAACCGGCACGCCGCCTACAAACTAAATCACTCATTCATAATCGCATCGATGCCAGCCTGAGCGCACTCTTCATCACCGCCCGGAGTGCGCGTGCCCCCGACACCGATAGCACCGACAACTTGGCCGTCAACGATGACGGGAAGCCCGCCCCCAGCCATGAAATTGTTAAGAAGAATACCAACATTAGTGCCCGCATAAGGTCCGCGTGCCTCTGCCCCCTGGACATAAGTGCTGTTTGGACGACCGGTTTGCAAGGCCGTCTGTGCTTTCATACGTGAGGGCTCAACGGATAACCAAGGCGCGCCCTGCATGGAATACATGTAAAGCGAATGCCCAGCATTATCGAGCACCCAAACCGTTGCGGGGTTCCAGCCACGCTCGATAACCAGCGCTTCGCACACCTCGCCCATAATCTTGGCTGCTTCTGAACTTAGATTCTTTTGATCGATAAACATTTGCGACGATGCGCTTCCTGCTACTAGCGAAAACGCAGCTGCCACAATCAACAAACCCAGACGACGCATCATACTCTACCCTCTTCTTAATGTTGGCTTCTTGGCATTCTCACAATCAGACCGCCCAACTCTTCCGTTACCTTGATCTGACAGGACAACCGGCTATTAGCCTTTACGTCGAGTGCAAAATCCAGCATGGACTCTTCCATATCCTCGCGCGACAGAACTTTGTCTTTCCAACCCGGGTCGACATAGACGTGGCAGGTTGCACAAGCGCAAGCACCTCCACAATCGGCATCAATTCCTGGCACACGATTCTTAACCGCGCCTTCCATCACCGTCCAGCCGACCGGTACGTCGACTATGTGCTCTTTTCCTTCGTGTTCAATATAGGTGATCTTCGGCATCGTGATTAAAATTCCTATTAGAGAAAAGATTTCATTGCGATGTTTGTGTCAAGAAGCTGATTAGCTGAAATTTTTTTCCCCGAGGCAATGAGCTTGCGCCCGACGACATATTCCGGGGCAGTGTTAACGGCCTCCACCGCAGTAAGCTTACTTTGCAACAGATGAAACACGGCAAATTTTCGATCTGTGGGATCACCCCGCACGACTAATTCATCGCCTTGGCACGCAAGACCCGCAATTTGAAGCTTAAGATCATATTGGTCGGACCAGAACCATGGCACCGCACGATACGGCTGCGGACGATCCATCATAGCCAAAGCTGCGTGTTTGGCTTGGTCGATCGCGTTCTGTACGGATTCCAACCGAACCCGACCATTGGCTGTCCTAAAAAGAAATGTTGGATGGTTCGTGCAGTCGCCTGCAGCAAAAATATTCGGATCAGATGTTCTCGTGTACTCGTCAACGACAATACCATTGTCTGTCACTAAGCCTGCCTGCTTGGCGAGCTCCGAATGTGGAACCACACCGATGCCAACGAGAACAATATCCGCGTCAAAAGAGCCTTGGGTGGTGATCACCTTCTCGACCTGCCCCTTACCCTCAAAACCCTCTACCGTGAGGCCAAGTCTAATATCGACCCCATTTGCCGCGTGCTCCTCTTGGTAGAATTTTGAAAGTGGCGCCGAAACTGCGCGCTCCATAACCCGCGCCGCCGCCTCCAAGATCGTTACTTTAAGACCACGCTTAACTGCGACCGCAGCAACCTCAAGCCCGATATAGCCCCCGCCGACTATGACAAGGTGTTTCCCGGATGAAAAAACCTGGCGCAGCAAATCAACGTCTTCGATGCCGCGCAAATAATGGATGCCTGAAAGCTCCGCGCCGGCCACGGGTATTTTCCGTACCCGTGCACCCGTTGCCAATAGTAATTTGCCATAAGATACAATATCACCAGTCGAGAGATAAATATGACGGGTGTCGGGCTTGATCCGCGCCACCCTCGCTCCCAAGCGCAGGTCACAATTGTTCTCAGAAAAAAACTTTTCTGGCTTTAAAAAAAGACGATCGCGCGCCAAATCGCCAGCCAAATAGGCCTTGGATAGCGGCGGACGCTGGTAGGGCGGAAAAGGCTCGTCGCCAACAAGGGCGAGCGACCCGGAGAAGCCCTCTGCCCTCAGTGATACGACGGCCTGTACACCGGCCTGCCCGGCACCGACTATGACAATGTCGTCGGTCATGAAAATCGCCGAAAAATCCTCGTCGTGCTGGTTTATACGCAGGTATTGATTGCTGTAGCAAAGGCGCGGGTACCATGCGGGGCCGCCCTCCGCAATCTGTGGACAACACGACATTGAGCACAACCCTGTTACCGGGATAAGTCTCTGTGGTGAACGAGATTGAAATAATCATCCCTTTAGAGGATCAGGCCGCGACCATCGCACTAGGCACCGGCATTGCAGGGGCCTTAGGTGAGGGCGACGCAGTCTTGCTCTCAGGCCCCCTAGGTGTTGGGAAAACAGTCCTGGCGCGCGCCATTCTTCAGGCGATGGGAGTTACCGGCCGCGTTCCAAGCCCAACTTTCTCCTTGGTACAGAGTTACGAAACCGCAAATATCTCTGTCTGCCATGTCGATCTCTATCGTATTGAACGTGAAAGCGAACTCATCGAGTTAGGACTCCAAGACGCGCTCGACGATGGTGCCATTATTGTAGAATGGCCGGAACACGCATTTGGCCAGTTGCCCGACTCAGCGCTTAAAGTAAAAATTTGTACCTTGGACGGAGAGGCGCGGACAGCGCGTCTCAGGGGTGGCGAACGCTGGGGTGATTTTTTGGATGCATATCGATGAGCGATGTTGAGGGGGAGCGCAGCGAGGCGAGATACTCATTCCTACGCCACTCTGGGTGGCAAGAGGCAATTCAGGTGCGGCTCGCCGCTGATGCTTCAGCGCGGCGTTATATTCGTGTCATTAAAGATGATCATAGTGCGATTCTAATGGATCAACCGCAGCAAACCGAGACGCTAGCAGCAGACACTGATACAAGTCCGGCGGACCGGCACAGGCTGGGGTATAATGCTGTTGCAAGGCTGGCAGGGGCTGATTGCGCGCGCTTTGTTGCTGTTGCTGAGCATTTGCGCGCGCTGGGGCTTTCCGCACCGGAAATCATTGCGGCTGATACGGAAAATGGATTCCTGTTACTCGAAGATTTTGGGGACAATTTATATACCAACGCCATTGCCACGGGCACAGACGAAAATGAACTTTACGGAGCTGCAATTGATGCCCTCGTCGCCATTCATAACGAGCCTGTCCCTACAACACTCGGCCAAATCCCCTTCTTTGATTACGATGAAACCGCTCTGCTTGCTGAAATCGATCTTCTGACGGAGTGGTTTCTTCCCCAGGCACTCGGCCGTCCAACACATTTGGACGAACGGAACGAACACCGGAGTCTATGGCAAGCCACTCTCACTCCTGTGCTGCGCGAGCCACGTACCTTTGTTCACCGTGATTATCATGCGCAAAACCTTATCTGGATGCCGGAGAGAAACGGAGTTGCGCGTGTTGGAATGGTTGATTTTCAGGATGCCGTGTCAGGCCACCCGGCATATGATTTAATATCTCTGTTAGAAGATGCACGGCGTGATGTCTCACCAAAACTGGCCAGCGCAATGACCGCGCAATATTTAGAACGCCGAAACGACAACGCCAATTCGGAAGAGTTTTTTTCTGCTGCTGCGGTTCTTGCCGCCCAACGCAATGCAAAAATTATTGGCATTTTTGCACGCCTGGCCAAAAGAGATGGAAAACCAAGCTATCTCAGCCATTTGCCGCGCGTGTGGCGCTATATGGAACATGATCTTAAGCATCCCAGATTGAAAACCTTGAAGGCATGGTATGAGCGCATGGTGCCCCATGAAATACGCATCGGCGCATTGCGTGACCAGGGAGAACGCAGATGAGTTCAATCAATCAGGCAATGATACTGGCTGCAGGTCTTGGCACGCGAATGGGCCCCTTGACCAATGACAAACCAAAACCCCTTCTTGAGCTTCATGGCCGAACCCTTCTCGACCACGGAATAGATAGATTGGTTAGAGGTGGCGTGAATTTTCTTGTGGTCAATGTCCATTACAAGGCTGAGATGGTGAAGGCGCATCTCGCCGAACGTAAAGACGTGTCCATTCAAATTTGCGACGAGACCGACAATATCTTGGATACTGGTGGTGCAATTGCCAATGCTTTGCCGCTATTCCGAGGCGAGCCGTTCTTTACACAAAATTCTGATTCGCTATGGGTCGAGGGCATGGGAAAGGCTCTGGCACGCATGCAGGAGCGGTGGGATTCGGAGAAGATGGATGTGCTCATGCTGCTTGCACCTTGTACTACGAGCATTGGGTATGAGGGCTCCGGCGATTTCGAGATGGACACTGGTGGGCGACTGAAACGCCGAATGGAGATGAAATTGTCGCCCTTTGCATGGACCGGACTTCAGATCGTACATCCGCGCCTTTTTGATGGAATGCCTAGCGGCCGTTTCTCGATTAATCCCCTTTGGGATAAGGCAATAGAAAACGAACGGCTTTTCGGTATCCGACTCGATGGTGTGTGGATACATGTCGGAACGCCAGAGGCAAAATCCGAAGCCGAAAATTTTCTGAGCGATTTGCAGCATCAGCCCTAATGGTGACGGCGACAGCCAAGCGGCAGCCCTCCGTCTATACAATACCGGCCAACCTCCCCTTTGCGCGTGTGCTCGTAAAGGGTGTCGTTGAGCGCGTTGGACGCAATCCACTCTCTCTTTCTGATGTAACGATTTTTGTCCCCACACGCCGCGCCATGCGAACGCTCAGGGAAGAGTTTGCCCAAACTGTCAATGGCGCTTCGCTTGGCCCCCAGATACACGCGCTGGGCGATCTTGACGATGAAGAAATCACATTTGATCTCTATACTGATGATACAACGCTCGTGCCTGCCATCGCCCCGCTGGAACGGCGTTTAGAACTAGCGAAGCTAGTGCATCGATGGCATGAGCGGCGCGGTACGTCGCTACCCTTCGCCCAAGCGCTGGCGCATGCAGGTGAACTCGGACTCTTTCTTGACGAAATGGCCGAACAAAATACCGATTTAAAGGAACTCAAAAACCTAGCACCTGAATCTCTTGCCGCCCATTGGCAAGAGGTGACGGAATTCCTCCAGATTATCGCACAAGCGTGGCCCGATATCCTTAGGGAAAGGGGCCTCACAGAACCTGCAGCGCACCGCAACAAGCTTATCCGGCGCTGGGCAGATAGCCTTGCGAGCAATCCACAGCGTGGTTGGGTTATCGCTGCAGGATCAACCGGCTCGATCCCCGCGACTAGAGAATTACTAAAAAAAGTTGCGAACCTTCCATTGGGTGCAGTGGTACTTCCTGCGCTTGATTGCGATCTCGACGATGAAAGCTGGACAAAATTGGAGGCTGGACACCCACAATTCGGGTTGCATGAATTGCTGGTCCATATTGGGTTGAACCGCGCAGATGTACTTGCCTGGAGTAAATCGCAAACGCCTGCACCACGGACGCTGCGTTTACGATTCCTCAGTGAGGCGCTTCGTCCACCACCGACTACAGATTCCTGGCGTGACCTTATTCAAAAAGAAAAGCACGGATTTTCCGATGCGCTGGACGGTGCCAGCCTCATAGAAGCCGCCAATCCCCAAGAAGAAGCAATCACCATCGCGATTGCCCTACGAGAAGTGCTGGAAACGCCAAACCAGACAGCTGCGCTGGTGACGCCAGACCGCAGCTTAGCGCGACGCGTGGCAGCGGAACTTTCACGTTGGGATATCACCATAGATGATTCTGCAGGTACCCCTCTTGCCCGTACACCTCCTGGCGTTTTCATGGCCTTGCTTGCGCGTGCTTGCGCTGAAGGCCTTACACCAGTCACCTTGCTTGCGCTTTTGAAACACCCATTGGCAGCGGGCGGAATAGAGCAGGCCACGTTCCGCCGTAGGGTACGTGAGATAGAGCTGCTGACGCTACGTGGTCTAAAGCCGGAGCCCGTACTAGACGGCATTGCCCATGCACTTGCAAAAAAAGACGCGTCTGAAGAACTACAAAAATGGTTTGCTGAACTCTCAACATTTCTTCATCCGCTCTTTGAAAAAAGCAACGCAAAGAACGTCTCTTTGCGTGAAATCGTAACCGAACATGCGCATGCCGCAGAACTTCTTGCCGCAAATGCCAAAAAGAACGGCGAAGAAATTCTCTGGCGCGGTGCTGCGGGAGAGATCGCTAAGGCACTTACAATAGAGATGTTGGAATATGGTGGTGACTGCATTCTTCCATCTGGCGATCAGTATACGGATATTTTTTATGATCTTGCCGAAGCACGCTCTGTAAGGCCGCGCTTTGGGCTCCATCCGCGCCTGGCCCTTTTGGGCCCCCTTGAAGCGCGGCTACAACATTTTGACCTGGTCATTCTTGGGGGCCTAAACGAAGGCGTTTGGCCAGCAGAAACAACAACTAACCCTTGGCTCTCACGGCCCATGCATAAACAGCTTGGCTTAGAAGCACCGGAACGCAAAACAGGGCTTGCAGCACATGATTTTGCGACGTTAAGCGCCGGTACCAATGTCCTTCTAACGCGCTCTATTAAGACGGATGGAACGCCGAAAATGCCCTCGCGCTGGCTCCTTCGACTAAGGCAGCTGGCAAAGGGACTTGGAATTGATGAAAAGCTTCAGACACGGGGGGATCTGCTGCAGTGGGCCCAGCGCCTCGACAAAACCAAGCCGCAAAAACGTGCCGCGAGGCCTGAACCGCGCCCTCCCGTCGCCGCGCGTCCGCGTAAACTCAGCGTTACTCAAATCGAAACCTGGCTGCGTGATCCCTATGCGATCTATGCACGCCACATATTACGCCTAGAACCGCTTGATTTAATCGATACCGAGCCAGGTCCACGCGAACGCGGAATAGCAATCCACCGTGCCTTGGAAAAATTTCTCAACGCCTTCCCAAATCAATTTCCAGATGACGCTTTGAAAAAGCTTATGCACTTTGGGGACAAAGCTTTTTCTGAGGTAGGAGCCTCGACCGCGGTAAAAGCACTTTGGCGTCCGCGTTTTTCCCGCGCAGCATGTTGGTTCATAAACTATGAAACCGAACGAAGACAAAAAATAGTACGGGCGTTATCCGAAACCAAGGGGGTCCTGACTATACCTACGCCGGGCGGCCCATTCACGCTAACAGGTCGAGCGGATAGGATCGAATTTTTCGATGATGGCTCCGTAGCAATAATTGATTACAAAACTGGTCGTGCTCCTACAACAAAACAGATCCAGATACTTTTAGAACCACAGCTACCCCTGGAGGGCGCCTTACTGATCCATGGTGCATTTCCAGATATTCAAGCGAAGCGCATAAACGAATTTGTTCATGTTCAACTAACTGGTACTGAACCACCCGGCCTTGAATCGAGTTACAACGAGGATGCAAGTGGTAAGTCAGAGGAAGCCTTTCTTCGCTTGCAGCAGCTCATCTCCAATTATGACAACAGGGAGCAACCTTATCGCTCGCGCGAGATGATTGAGTATTCAACCTATGTAAGTGACTATGATCACCTAGCGCGCGTTCTGGAATGGAAGCTGATCAGTAAGGACAGCGAATGAACACGCACACTGACGTATCAGCTGCCAAGAACCCCAATAACTCTGCTTGGGTGTCGGCAAATGCAGGTTCAGGAAAAACACATCTTCTTGCTGACCGCGTGACACGGCTGCTACTTGCCGGTACTGACCCGGCAAAAATACTCTGTCTCACTTATACCAAAGCAGCAGCTGCGGAGATGTTGACGCGGCTTTTTGATCGTCTGGGAACATGGGCATTACTTGACGACGTGAATCTGCACGCAAACCTCAAAGAAATTGGGATAGAAAAAACAAACGCTGAGGCCATGCGTAAGGCCCGGCGATTGTTTGCACGGGCACTGGAAACGCCCGGTGGGCTCAAAATTCAAACTATTCATTCCTTCTGCCAACATATTCTCGCGCGCTTTCCAGTTGAAGCGCGCGTCCCAACACGATTTAGCGTTCTCGACGAACGTAGCGCCTCTGAATTGATGAGATTAAGCCGTGATGCCGTTTTACGCCGCGCGGCGTTGCACGATGAGAAATTAGGAAAAGCTGTTGCGATTCTTGCAACGCGTGCCGCCGATGGAAGATTCGCTGATATCGTTGATGGTGCGATCAGGAATGCTGGACGTCTACGAGAAATTTTAGCCATTCATGACAATAACAACGAACGCCTATTTGCTACACTGCGCAAAAAATTAAATGTCGACCCGGAAGATGACAGGGATAGCGTCCTTAAGAAGTTTTGTGTCGAGCTGCAAGCAGAACGGAGCACATTAGAGGACATCGCGCACTGGCTCCTTTCCGGCTCGAAGACAGACCGTGAACTAGGAGAGAATTTGAGACTCTTCTTGGCTAATATTAGCGGGGAAAATTTTCAGCCTCTAAAGAGGGCCTTTCTAACTACTAAAGGTGAAGCAGTAAAAAGACTTGCCACAAAAAAGACCAAAGAAGCTCAACCAGAACTTTTCAATAAGCTTTTGCACCTGTGCGAACGCACAGTGGCTACCGTTGAAAAGTCAAATGCAGCAGGAACGGCAGTACTCACCGAAGCAATGGTGACGGTCACACATAGCGTCCTTGATGAATATTCCCTGAGAAAAAGACTGCGAGCCACACTTGATTATGACGACCTTATCAACTCCACGCGTTCATTGCTTGAGCGCGAAGGGGCCGCGACCTGGGTGCTTTACAAGCTGGATGGTGGCATAAATCATATTCTTGTCGACGAAGCACAGGATACCAGTCCGGCGCAATGGCGTATTATTGGGAAGCTTGCCGAAGAATTTTTTACCGGACTTGGGTCGGGCGAAGACAATAAAATTCGTACACTCTTTGCTGTGGGTGACGAGAAACAATCGATTTATAGTTTCCAAGGTGCCGCTCCAGAAGAGTTTGGACGTAACCTAAGTTATTTTCGCGCGCGCGCCCAAAATGCTGAGCTTAATTTTTCCAATGTCCGCTTGCCGATTTCGCGGCGTAGCACAAAGGCAATCTTATCATTCGTGGATGAAGTCTTCGTAGCCGATGAAGCACGTGATGGCTTGAGCTCGATGGGGGAGACCCCGCTGCACGAGCCTCACCGCAAAGATATAGGACGCGTGGAAGTTTGGCCGACGGTCAAGCCCGCACCTTCGGTTGAGCGAGATCCATGGACCCGGCCCGTGGATGCACCGCCCTCTCAGGGTGCCGACATTGTGCTTGCCAGGCGTATTGCAGACCGCATTGCAAGTTGGATTCAAAATGGCACACTACTTCCTGGTGTAGAAAATACACGCGCCATTACTCCGGGTGATATTATGATACTCGTTCGTAGGCGTAATGCCTTTGCTCGAGAAATGATCCGGCAGCTCATGGAACGCAACATACCCGTGGCCGGCGCGGACCGCATGAGGCTGCTCGATCAGATTGCGATCGTCGATTTAGTTGCTTTGGGCCGCTTCGTGCTGTTGCCAGAAGATGATTTAAACCTTGCCGCGCTTTTGAAGTCCACCTTGATTGATTTTAGAGAGGAGGATCTCTACGTGCTTGCCCAGCCGCGGCATGGACGCCTTTGGGATGAGCTTTCGGCGCGCAAGAGCGAAAACAAGATTTATGCCAAGGCCCATAAATTCTTGGCAAGTGCCCTGTCGCAAGCAGACTACCTGCCACCATTTGAATTCTTCGCACATATTCTTGCTAAAGGTGCACGCAAACAGATCGTCTCGCGATTTGGTGCAGAGGCTGACGACGCCATAGGCGAATTCCTTTCCCTCGCACAGCGTTATGAAAATTCTTATCCACACTCCCTCGAAGGCTTTCTGGACTGGCTCTCCAGAGTTGCAGGAGTGATCAACCGCGACATGGAGCAAGACGGCGGATCGGTGCGCGTCATGACGGTTCATGGCGCCAAAGGCTTGGAGGCCAATGTCGTCATTGTCCCAGACACGGCACAAACCCCCGACAAGGAGCAGCATGCAGGAATTCTTTATACGGATGATTGTGTATTTTTCGGTGCACCCAAGCCAGATGAGACAACCCCCATCACAGAAGCTAAAGCTCAGGCAAAGCTGCGTGAAATGCACGAGTATCGGCGCCTTCTGTATGTTGCGCTGACCCGAGCCCGCAACTGGCTCATTCTCTGCGGCTATGAAACTAAGCGCGGTATTCATAAAAACGCTTGGTTTCCCTATCTCCAAGCAGCTGCACAGCGGATCGGGAAAGAAGAAACAAACGAAGAGGGCGAAAAAATATTTGCCCTAGGCGCGGAACTATCCACAAAACCTTCCTCGCAGGTGTCCGACGCAACGAAAATCAGCACAGCACCGCTTCCATTATTCTTGTCCGCGCCACCAAGCGAAATCCTAACTCAACGCCGCATACTCAGGCCATCTGACGCATTTGAAGACAGATTAGGTACTGACGAGCCAGCTCCACTGTCACCCCTGGCTGATATTTCGGGTAAAAAATTTCGCCACGGCCTTTTGATACATGCATTACTCACGATGCTGCCAAATATTCCGCAGGATGAGCGCGCTGGAGCTGGGAGGCATTACCTTGCATCGCGCGGTGTTGGCAATGAGGCAACAGGGCAAATTTTGGACGAGGTCTTCGCCGTACTCAACCATCCAGAATTCTCATCGCTTTTTGGCGACAAGAGCCGTGGCGAAGTTATGATTACCGCTGAACTTCGTGAGTTAGGTAATGGCATTCACATCAATGGTCAGATTGATCGCTTAGCGTTGAGTGATGACGAAGTCATGATTGCAGACTTCAAGACCAACCGGTCTCCGCCGAAAAGCGCTGAAAAAATCCCAAATCTATATCGCGCGCAGATGGCACTTTATCGTGCGGCAATGGCGAAAATATACCCGGAACGAAATATTGCCTGCGTTCTCATATGGACTGATGGAGCCTGTGCCATACGGCTTCCTGATTCGCTTCTAGATGACGCACTCGAGAAAATATGTGCCCAGCAAACGCGAAAGAATCTAGCATGAACGCGCGAGCTTGACCCTTGGCAGGCACGTTCCTACATTCTGAATAGTTCACACATTTTTTCGAGGATTTTATGTCTCTAATAAAGATCACGGACGACAGCTTTCAGACCGACGTACTTGAATCAAAGTCCCCGGTATTGATTGATTTCTGGGCAGAATGGTGCGGCCCTTGCCGCGCGATTGCGCCTGCCCTGGAGGAACTTGCAAGCGAGTTTGACGGCCGCTTGACAGTGGCGAAGATCAATATTGATGATAATCCCCAAACGCCGACAAAATATGGCGTGCGTGGCATCCCGACACTCATGATATTTCAAGACGGTCAGGTTGCTGACACGAAAGTTGGCGCACTACCCAAGGACAAAATTAAAGAATGGATTGACGCTTCTATCTAGAGCACTTTGATCTAGAACGGGACTGCACAACACGTTCACTCATTCTCTGCAAGCACTTGCCCCGCAAGATAAAGCGAACCGCAAATAAGAATTCGAGGCAAACCCTCGCCCGGACGCGAACGCACCCAATCTGAAACTTGCATCATGGCGTCACCCAGACCATCCGCCGGCGTTGCCTCTATGCCGACAGTGCATGCCGCATCATACAAGTCATCCGCTCCAAAAGAATTTGGTTCACCTTCTATTGGGATAGTCGTCACATGGCGAGTGAGTCTGGCAAAAGGTACAAAAAAAGCCTGAGCGTCCTTCGACCTCAGCATTCCACAAATAAGATAGAGCGGTCTGGAATCTCGTGCCTCTCTATCAGCTATGAACTGCGCGATGGCCATTGCGCCATGCAAATTATGCCCGCCGTCGATCCAAATCTCAGCCCCTTCAGGCGCCAGTTCAACCAGTGGACCTGCTTTTAGATGCTGCAGTCTCCCCGGCCATTCTACATGTCTGAGACCCCTCTCAATCGCGCCTTCCTCAGCCCAACAAGACCGCGATTTTTTGATGCCTAGCCGGCGCAGGCACGCAATCGCAATAGCTGCATTCGAAAATTGATGGCGTCCCTCGAGAACAGGGCAAGGCAGATCAAGCAGGCCGAACTCATCTTGGAAGACAAACCGCCCATGCTCCTCATGCCCATCGAAATCCTCACCTTCAATGAACAGCGGTACGCCGAGCGATTGAGCATGGCTAAAAACTACATCACGCACTTCATCGCTTTGCCGAGCAAGAATGCACGGTGCTCCAGACTTTAAGATTCCTGCTTTTTCACGAGCGATACCAGCAAGGTCGCTGCCTAAAAATTCTTGATGATCCTGCGAGATTGGCGTGATGCATGTGGCAACCGGCGCGCGTACAACATTGGTGGCATCAAATGTCCCACCGAGTCCGACTTCAAGCACTAGAGCTTCGGCGGGTGTGCGCGAAAACGCCAGAAGAGCCGCAGCCGTAGTGATCTCGAAGAAAGTGATCTGATTGCCTTCATTGACGCGTTCGCACTCTGCCAAAACCATTGTCAGATCATCCTCACTGATTTTCGAACCAGCAAGACGAATCCTTTCATGAAACCGAACAAGGTGGGGCGATGTATAGAGATGTACCCGCTGGCCCGAGCCTTCGAGCATCGCGCTCAAAAACGCACAGACCGAACCCTTACCATTGGTCCCCGCTACGTGAATGGTGGGTGGAAGACTTTCCTCCGGACACCCCAAACGTGCAAGCAAAGCATTTATACGATCGAGAACAAGATCAATATGTTTCGGATGGAGTTCAAGAAGCCGTGCAAGCGCGGTATCGCTCGCCATAGTCTTCACATTCATGTGAAGCGTGCACGACCGTTTTTAACCGGCGCGGCACCATTGCCACCACCATTTCCTTGGGAAATATCTTTTTCTGGTGCCTGCTGCGGGGTCGGCTGCTTGGTCAAAAGCGCGATAAGACGCGATAGCGTTTTTTTCAGTTCGTGGCGGTGGACAATCATGTCGATCATTCCATGATCAAGTAAGTACTCGGCGCGCTGAAAGCCTGCTGGAAGCCGCTCACGTATGGTCTGTTCGATCACCCGCGGGCCGGAGAATCCAATAAGCGCACCCGGTTCGGCAATTTGTACGTCTCCCAGCATTGCATAGGATGCAGATACGCCACCCGTTGTTGGGTCTGTTAGAACAACAATGTAAGGAAGACCAGCCTCTTTAAGCATGTCGACACCTACCGTGGTACGCGGCATTTGCATGAGAGAAAGAATTCCTTCCTGCATGCGAGCGCCTCCAGATGAAACTACTAAAACAAATGGACGATGCTCTGCGACTGCTGCACGCATTGCAGCCACTAGTGCGGCGCCCGTTGCCAGGCCGAGTGAGCCACCCATAAAATCGAATGGCTGCACCGCAAGTATTATTGGATGTCCATCAATGGTGCCACGCGCCGCAAGCAGTGCGTCCTGTTGTCCCGTCTTCGTACGCGCGTCACGAAGACGATCCAAATATTTCTTATCGTCGCGAAACTGGAGTGGATCCTGTGGAACCTGCTGTGAAGGCAGAAGATCGTGCCCGCCATCATCCAGTAACGCGGTAAAACGCTCCTTCGCACCAATACGCATGTGATGATTGCATTGCGGGCACACGTTTTGGGAGTTGTCCAGATCGCGGTGAAAGATCATTTCTCCGCAACCAGAACACTTGCGCCAAAGGTTTTCCGGCGTACTGGTGCGCCCCATCAAACCTTTAATGCGGGGGCGAACAAAATTGGTGATCCAATTCATATATGAAACCCTAGCATAATTGCGTTAGCCAATACCCTTAAATCGATGAAAACTATTAAGCCAACCCCTAATTCCGCGCATTATGGACGGCATTCGCCATGTCCCGACAAAAACTTATCGCTCCCGACACGATTTTTTCCTTTGATATTTTAGCCTGGTCTGCCTCGCCTATAAGGGACACAATCGCGGAGCCAACGATCGCGGCGTCAGCTATTTTTGCAATTGCCGCTGCTTGCTCTGGCGTCCGAATACCAAACCCCACAGCGCAGGGAAGATCGGTGCTTTTCCTG
>Ga0315338_1003357_pt1 | contig 14085 bp, 10 predicted proteins | sample ASW8metaG_FD_204518 | JGI IMG/M metagenome (GOLD analysis project Ga0315338, IMG submission 204518) | Ammonia-oxidizing marine archaeal communities from Monterey Bay, California, United States - ASW #8 | ecosystem: Environmental > Aquatic > Marine > Coastal | place: USA: California | collected... | reverse complement strand
CATGGTCGCGATGACCCGCGCGCATATCGCCGATCCGCATCTAGTCCGAAAATTGGCAGAGGACCGGGAGGCGGAAATCCGGCCCTGCGTCGGCGCGACCCACTGCATGTCGCCGCACCGGCCGGTCTGCCTGCACAATGCCGCGACTGGCCGCGAGACGGCGCTGCCGCAGATCGTCGCGCCATCCCAGCGCGCGAAAAGGAAGGCCGTTGTCGTCGGCGGCGGGCCGGCGGGGCTGGAGGCCGCGCGGGTGCTGGGGGAGCGCGGCCATACCGTCGTCCTGTTCGAAGCGGCATCGGAACTGGGCGGTCAGGCGCGGATCGGCGCCGAGGCCGGCTGGCGCGGCGATTTGATCGGCCTGGTCGACTGGCGAGCGAACGAGCTCGAACGGCTCGGCGTGGATGTACGCTACAACCGTTTCGCCGAAGCGAACGACATTCTTGCGGAAACGCCGGACATCGTCATCATCGCTACGGGCGGCATGCCCGACCTGGACTGGCTCGACGGCATGGAATACGCCACCGGCGTTTGGGATACGCTGACGGGGAACGCGCCGGTCGGCGAAGCGGTAATCGTCTATGACGGCACCGGCCGCCATCCGGCGCCGCAAGGGGCGGAACATGCCGCGATAGCTGGAAGCAGCACATCCCTCGTTTCGATCGATGGCGAGCTGGCGGCGGAACTGACCTATGCCGAGCGCGCGGTCTGGAAACGCCGGATGTATGAGCTCGATATCGGCATGACGTTCGACCACCGTCTAGTTCACATCGCCAAGACCGGCAACCGGCTGACCGCGACCTTCGTCAACGAAACGACCGGTGCGGCCGTCGAACGAACCGCCGATCAGATCGTCGTCGAGCACGGCACCGTGCCGCTGGACGAAATTTATCACGACCTACGGGATCAAGCGTCGAACAACGGCGTCACCGACCTCGACGCGCTGATCGCAAACCAGCCGCAGCCGCCATCGGGCAAGACCGGATTCGAACTGCATCGCATTGGCGACGCGGTCGCCAGCCGCAACATCCAGGCCGCCATATACGACGCGCTGCGGCTTTGCCATGTGATGTGAGGCGCGCGCGATCCTCCCCTCGCCCCATCAGGGGGAGAGGGTTGCGCAGGCTTGTCGGGACCGCAGGCCGCGACCTAGCCGAAGCTGGGTGAGGGGGTGCCTGACCCTAAGCCGCGTCCCGCGCCGCTAGAGTTTCCACCCAGGTCGCCTTGATCCATTTCGCACAGGCGACCGAATGCTCGAAGTTCGAGTATTTGTTGCCCATACCGTAATCCGGACCCGGGATGAATTCCGTTGAGATCTGGCCGAGCGGACTGTCGTCTTGCGCCGCGTGATGCGCCAGCAGATGGCGTACCACTTCCTTCCACGGTTCGAGTTTCGTCTCGTCCCAGTCGCTGTGGTACTCGCCGGGCGCGGGCTGGATGAAGGGGTACTGGATGCCGCGGCCGACCCGGCCGTCCGGATGCTTCCCCCAGATGTTCTTCGGGTTGTTCGGCACCGCGGCGCGGGCATGGCAGTGCCAGACATAGCCCTTGCCGATCCACTGGTCGCAGACATTGCCATCCTGGTAGGGGTCGAGCACGACGGCGCCGGACTCCACGTCGGGCCGCATATCGAGAACGTCCTGTTCCTCCGGATTGTCGATCTTGAAGATGACGTGCGAATGATCAAGCGTCATGCGGTAGGGGATGCCGCGCGCTTCGACCAGCTGGGCCACTTCCATCACGCGGCCATAATGCTCCGACCACATGTTGACATGCACCTCGAAGGTCGGCCGGCAGCCCACCTCCTCGCCGATCTCGTAGGCGCGTGAATAGATATCCGCGACCTCCTCGTTGGTCACGAGATGCCCATCGGCGTGGTGCATCATGATCTGCGTATTGTGCACCTTGCTGCCGAGCCGGGCGCTGGTCCGGATATTCTGCTCCAGCAGCGCCTCGTCCCGTCCCAGCGTGTAGAACCAGCCGCCGGCCCGAATCGGCAGATCGTATTTCTCGCTGAGCCGCATGTACTCGTCGACCACATCGAGCGATTCCGGCGTTTTGTCGAAATAATCGTAGACGCCCGACTCGCGCACCATGCGAAACTTGGTTTCCAGATCGAATTCCGTCTCGCCCCCAGTGTGGCAGACGCCCTTTTCCGTAATCCCGACCAGCAGATCCTTGCTCATCTTCTTGTCCCCCTTAATGATCCAGCAAACTTAGGCTGGCTTTCGTCCCGGAGTAAACTCGCGAAAGAAGGAGACCAAAATGAACCACGCACTGGACGGCGTCACCGTCCTGGAAGTCGGTGTCATGACACCGGGAAAATTCTGCGGCTTCCTGATGGGCGGATGGGGCGCAGAATCGATTCGCGTCGAACGGCCGGGGCGGGATGGCGAGCTTTCGACCGAAGATCTGCTGCTGAACCGCGGCAAGCGATCGATCGCGCTGAACCTCCGCGACGAACGGGGCCGCGACCTCCTGCTGCGGTTGTGCGGGAACGCCGACGTGTTGATCGAGTGCTACCGGCCCGGCGTCGCGGCGCGTCTGGGGATCGATTATGAGTCGGTCTGCGCGGTCAATGACGGCATCGTCTACTGCTCGCTTTCCGGTTTCGGACAGGACGGGCCGGACAAGGCGTTGCCGGCCTACGATCTGCTGTTCCAGGCGCGCAGCGGTCTGACCCATCTCATGGGCACCGAGACGCCCGTTTCGCCGCGCACCTGGCTGGCCGATGCCGTTTCCGGCCTGATGGCGGCCAGCGCGATTTCCGCCGCGCTGCGACAGAAGGCGATAACCGGGTCCGGCAGCCATATCGATCTGGCAATGCTCGACAGCGTGTTCGCGCTGCTCGCCGTATCGCATGGGACGATGGGCGCTCGCACCGCCGGCGTGGAGGTCGAGGCCCGGGCACGCCGCCCGGCCTACGATATCTACGAAGCGGGCGACGGGCGTTACGTCGCCCTGGCGGCGGCGCGGGACGCGTCGTGCAACGCGCTGTTCGCAGAGCTGGCGCGGCCGGATCTGGCCCAATCCGGAATGCGCCCCGGCGCGGAGGGACAGGCCGCAGCCACCTTCCTCCGCGAGACCTTCCGCAAGAAGCCGGCTGCCGCGTGGGTCGAGACCCTTTCGGCATTGGACATCGAGATATCGCGCGTCAACTCGCCCGAGGAAGCCTATGACGATCCGCAGCTCCTTGCCCGGGGCATGGTTCGCGAAACGTCGCATCCCGCGGTGGGCGCGCTTCGCCAGATCGGCATACCGTGCGGCGAGATCACGGCGGGCGCACCGGCGATCGGTCAGGATACGGCAGCCGTCCTGCGCGAACTCGGCTGCGACGATGCGGCAGTTTCCGAACTGCGCAGCGATGGCGTAATCTGAGCTCCCCTCCCCCTCACGCGCGAGCGAGTATATGACCTCCGAAGCCGAAACCCGCGATGCCCCGATCCCCGACGATCCCACCGTCGGCACGAACACCGAGCGCCTGAACGAACTCGCGTTTTCCTTCAAGCAAAGCCAGGCCCTGGCGGCGGCGCTGGAAGTGGGCCTCTTCACCGCGATCTCGAACGGGGCGGAGACCATAGAAGGCGCGGCGGCGGCGTGCGGGATAGAACCGGAAACGGCGGACCGGCTGCTGATCATCTGCAAGGCGATGAACCTCGTCCGCGAACATGACGGCCGCAACGTCAATCTGGACGATGTGGAACGCTTCCTGGTGCGCGACAAGCCCGGCTATTTCGGCGATTATCTGCGTTTCACGATCGGCGCGGAATATGACGAGTGGCGAGGGTTTCCCGAAAACCTGAAGAATGTCAGCGCCGCACCGCCGCCCTCGAAGCTCTACGAAGGCGATCTGAACGACCCGGAAACGGCACGAAAGTTCACGCGGGCCGGCTACAACTCCTCGATTCCATTGGCGCACCGGTTGGCCAAGCGGTTCGACTTTTCGCGCTTCGACCGATGGCTCGATTTCGCCGGCGGCTCCGGGTGCTATGCCATCGCCGCCTGCGAACGCCATCAAGGAATAAAGGTTCTCGTGAAGGACCATCCGAACGTGATCCCCGTAACACGCGAGTTCATTACCCAGCATAACTTGGAAGCCCGGATCGCGGCCGAGCCGGGCGATTTTCTGGAACGTAGCGATTATCCCGGCAATTGCGACCTGATCTCCTTCATCACGCCGCTGCACTGGTACCTGCGCGACGACGTGCTGCGCACATTGGGCTATGCCTACGACGCGCTGCCGCCGGGTGGCACCGTCCTGATCGTCGGCTACATGCTGAACGACGATCGGTCCGGGCCGATTGACCCGTCGCTCTATCACCTACACGCCATCCGCGACGGCCATTACACCGGCCATGTCCCAAGCGGTCCCGAATACACCGCCTATCTTGAACAGGCCGGGTTCGAAGACGCACATTACGACTGGCTGTTGCCGAACCGGCTTGGCCAGATCGAGGCGAGGAAACCGAAAGAGTAGACGCCATGAACGACAGCAATTTCGCGCCCGACAAAGGCGTCTTCAACCCGTCGGCCGAATATCAGCGGCGCGAGCGGCGCGACCTGGGAACCGTTCAGGAACCGGCACGCGACATCCCGGTTTTCGCGACCACCGACGTGCTGGTCGTCGGTGGCGGCCCAGCGGGCACGACGGCAGCGATTGCCGCCGCCCGGCTCGGCGCCGACGTCATCCTGGCGGAGCGCTACAACCATCTCGGCGGGCTGTCGACCGGCGGGCTTGTCGTCTGGATCGACCGTATGACGAACTGGAACGGCGATTTGCTAATCCGCGGCGTCGGTGAGGAGATGCTCGACCGGCTGCCGAAGGACGCGATCTACGGTCCGCCGCCGGAACAATGGGGTTCGCGCGACGAGGCATTGGCGCGGCAATGGGCGCGTCGCCACACCGCCTTCCACGGCACGGTCACCCATGCGCCGATGATCGACCCGGAATGGCTCAAACTGGAATCGCTCAACCTCGTGCTTGGCGCCAGTATCGAGCTGCTGCTGCACAGCTGGGTCGCCGCACCCTTGGTCGAGGACGGCAAGGTTGTCGGCGCGATCCTGGAATCCAAACAAGGCCGCATGGCGGTCAAGGCGACGACGGTGGTCGATGCGTCCGGTGATGGCGACATCTTTGCCCAGGCCGGTGAGGGCTTCGAGGGCGATATCGACGACGACGACATTCACCACTGCGCCAACACGGCGTCTCTGTTGAGCGGCGTCGACGTTAAGAAATGGTTCGACTGGCAGGACGCCAATCCGCAGAAATACAAGGATTTCATGCGCAAGGGGCGCGAGGCGACCAAGCATTTCATCCTGCCCTTCGCCGGCTGGCGCAACGATGTCGTGGTCTTCATGGGACCGCGGTTCGCCGGCTTCGATGTCCTCAACGTGGACGATCTGACGACCCTGGAAATCCTGTCGCGGGAAAGCCTGGTCGAACTCCTGAATTACTACCGCGGCAACGCGCCGGGATTCGAGGATGCCTGGATAATGCTGACCGCGCCGCAGCTCGGCGCACGGCACAGCCGCCGGCTGGTCGGGGCTGGCAGGATGACGGGGCCGGGCACCAAGAGCGGCCAGGTCTTCGCCGACGAGATCGGCGTCAGTCCAAGCCTCAGCCCCAATATCCCGGATGTTTCGGTCCCCTATGGCTCGCTCGTCCCGGCCAAGACCGACAATCTGCTGGTCGCGGGCCGCCACATCTCGACTGACGCCCAGACCCACACCTTCATGCGAGAGATTCCGCAATGCTGGCTAACCGGCCACGCCGCCGGCGTCGCCGCGGCGCTCAGCGCAAGTTCGGGCACCTTCCCACGCGATTTGGACGTCTCGACAGTGCAGTCGGCGCTACAGAAACAAGGCGCCTTCATTAGAACGCCGGAGTAGAAATGAAACGATCCCCCCGCCGTGGAGACGGGAGGATCATTTCCAATAGACTTCAGGCAGCGAGGCGGCAGGCCGCCGAAATCTGTTCGACATGCCGATGGTCGGTGCCACAGCATCCACCCAGAACGTTAATCTGTGGGTGACGGCGTAGAAACTCACGGTATTGACCGCCGAACTCGACCGGATCGCCATCGTCGAGTTCCGTCGCCTCGTCGAGCTCCGCGTGACTGCAGCGCGAGGCGTTCGCGCGGAGACCACGGACCCGCCCCATCCAATCTTCGTCGGTCGCGAGAACGCCCTCGAAATGCGTCGGATGAGCGCAGTTTATCATGTAATAAGCGGGACCATTTCCTGTCGCAGCATCGACTGCCTCAATGGCGTCCTTAAGGCTCTGCTCGGTCGGCAAACGGCCATCGGTTTCGACGGTGAAGGCAATTACGACTGGCATGTCGACGGCCATGGCGGCGCGGGTAATGCCGATAGCCTCGGCCTCGTTCGTCATGGTAATCGCAGTGATCATGTCCGCCGCGGTTTCGCGGAACGCCTGCGCCTGTGCGGCGTGATAGTGCTCCGCCTCGGTTTCGGTCATGAGGTTGCCCGCGACGTAACCGTCGCCACGCGGGCCAATACAGCCGCTGATCACCACCGGTGAATTGTCGGTCTCGAGTTCCGTGCGAAGCGATGCAAGCGGGGCGACCGACTCCTTGTTGGCAATCGACAGGGCCGCGTCCGAATAGCCCAGCCGGTAACCCCAATCCGAACTGGCCCGCCACGTAGCGCTTTCCAGTATGAAGCCGAACCCGCCCGCACGCGCAATTGCGGCATAGCGCCGGTAATACGCGTCCAGTGTGGCGACACCACCGCGTTCCCGCAACAGGTCGAAAGCCGCAAAATGGGGCAAATCGATCCCTTCATGGAAGATCAACGTCGTTTCCAAGCCGCCGTCGGTCAAGAACAGCCCGCCGTCCAGCTGCGGCAGTCTTTTACGATATTTGGTCATCTCTTTGTTCCTTGCTCAATGGGGCAACCGTCGTGGCCGCCCGTTGCAATGAACCATGACGGCGTGGCGTTCTCGGAGATAGAGAACCTGTGGTACAGGAAGCGAGAATTAATTTTTATTCGTTGTTTCAGATAGTTAATCGAAATTTACTCGACAGGGTATGCAAGGACGTTGCGTCGCATTGGCCCAAACCGTACCTGTGGTACAGTAAATTATGAGTACGGTTCAGCCTCGCAGGGGCAGCGAAACGCGCGAACGCCTTCTCGAACTCGCTGAAAGCGCGGTCCTGGAAAAAGGATTTGCGGCGACTTCGATCGACGAATTGATCGCGGCCGCGGGAATTACCAAAAGCGGCTTCTTCTACCATTTCAAGGATAAGGGAACGCTCGCGAAGGCGTTGCTACAGCGCTATATCGACAAGGAAAACAATCTCCTGAACGACTTGTTCACGCGCGCGGACGAGTTGCACGAAGATCCGCTGCATGGATTTCTCGTCGGCCTAAAAATGTTCGCCGAAATAATGGCCGACCTGCCCAGTGAACATCCGGGCTGTCTCGTCGCCTCCTATTGCTATCAGGATCAGCTCTTTAATAAAGACGTCCGCGACCTGAACACGACCGCCGTGCTCGCTTGGCGTCACCGATTTCGCGAACGCTTCGATGTGATTGCCGCGCGCTATCCACCGCGCATCGAAGTCGATCTCGACGATCTCGCGGACATGGTGTCCGCCCTTGTCGATGGCGGGATCATCATTTCGAAGGTCGTGCACGACAAGGATGTCCTGCCCAACCAAGTCATGCTATTCCGCGCTTTCGTGCGGTCGATATTTCTCGGGACCGACTAGCCGCCGCGCCGGGCCGACTGGATCGCCTCCCAGACCGTCGACGGCGTCAACGGCATCTTCAAGTCGCGAATGCCATAGGGCCGGAGTGCGTCGACCACCGCGTTGACGATCACGCCCAATGCCGCGGTCGTGCCGCCTTCGCCACCCGCTTTTACGCCGAGCGGATTTGTCGGCGACGGCACCTCGTGCAACTCGGTCTCGAGTGGCGGAAATTGATCGGCGCGCGGCATGCCGTAATCCATGAACGAACCGCTGAGCGGCTGCCCCGATGGATCGAACACGCATTGCTCCCACATCGCCTGGCCGACGCCCTGGACCATCCCGCCATGCGTCTGGCCATGCACGATCAACGGGTTGATCGCGCGGCCGACATCGTCGACGGCGGCGTAGCGGGCGATCCGTACGTGTCCCGTGTCCGGGTCGACCTCGACTTCGCAAATATGACACCCGTTCGGGAAGACCGGCGTATGCATCTCGTTTTCTTCGACGACCGATAGCGCGTCTTCCGGCAAGTCGCGCGCCACCGCTTCGGTCGCCAGCTCGTAAAGAGTCAGCCCGCGGTCCGTGCCGGAGACGAAATACCGGCCGCTTTCGTAGGTAATGTCCGCTTCGGCCGCTTCCAGGACTTGCGCCGCTACGCGCCGCCCCTGCGCGATGAAACTGTCAACGGCCTTAACGATCACGGTGCCGGCCATGCGCATCGACCGCCCGGAATGTGACCCGCCGCCGACCTGCACGATGTCGGTATCGCCCAGCACGATGCGGACCTGCTCGAACGGCAACCCCAACCCGTCGGCGGCGACCTGGGCGAAAGCGGTCTCGTGCCCCTGCCCGCTCGGCTGGGTGCCAATGACCACATCGAGCCGTTTTTCTTCGGCGCGCACATGAAATTGCGTCTGCTCGATGGGGGAGCCGATCGACGATTCGACATAGCAGCACACGCCGCGGCCCAAGAGTTTGCCCTCGTTTTCGACCTTTTGCCGGCGCCCGGGGAAACCGGCCCATTCATTGAGCGCCATCGCCTTATCGAGACAGGTCTCGTAGCCGCCGCTGTCATATTCCATCCCGACGGCATTACGGTAAGGCATGTCTTCCGACCGAACCAGGTTGCGGCGGCGCAATTCGATCGGATCGAACCCCAATTCCCGCGCCGCGTTATCGACCAGACGCTCGACGGCGAAAATGATCTCGGGCCGGCCGGAACTGCGATAGGCGTTTGTCGGCGGCGTGTTGCTGAAGGTGGCGCGTGCGCGCACCGTCGCGGCGGGAATCCGATAACAACCGGTCGTGATCCCAACCCCTTTCGACAGCGGCGAGAGCGAAACGCAGCGTGCGCCGACGTTACTGAGGTTGGAGGATCGCAATCCCAAGAAAGTACCCCGCCGGTCGAGCGCCAGTTCGAGGCCGATCCGCAAATCGCGACCCTGATAGTCGCTGACGAAGGATTCGCTGCGCAGCGCCGTGTACTTGACCGGCCGGCCCACCTTCCGCGAGGCCCAGGCAACAAGCGGAAATTCGACATAGACTCGGTTTCGGGTACCGAAATTTCCGCCGACATCGAACGCCACGACCCGAACGTCGGCCGCCTCGATACCGAGGACGGTCGCAATCTCGCGTTTCTGGCGGACGACGCCGCCACTGCCGGCATAAACCGTGTAACGTCCCGTCGCTTCATCGTAGTGACCCAGCGCCGCTCGCGGTTCCATCGGCACACCAGTGACCCGGCCAATGTCAAAATCCATCGAAATCCGGTGATCCGCTTTTTCGAATGCCGCATCCACGGCAGCTTCATCGCCAAAAAACGTCTCGATTAAAATATTGTTCGAAAGACCGTCCCAGAGACGCGGCGCATCGGCGGCGCTCGCGGCCGCCGTATCCGTCACAGCCCCCAACGGTTCGTAATCGACCAGTACGGCCTCGGCGGCATCAAGCGCCTGTGCTTTCGTGTCGGCGACGACCATCGCAATCGCCTCGCCGACATAGCGTACCTTGTCTGACGGGAGCGGTGTATGGATCCCCAGATTAACCGGATCGCCGACCGCCTGGCCCGGCGCGTGCAGTTTCAGGTCGAATTTCGTTTTCGGCAAAGGATCGTGCGGGATTTGGCCCAGCCCGTCGCGGGTGCAATCTTCGCCGGTAAACACGCCCAGCACGCCAGGCATCACCAGCGCCGCTGCAACGTCGATTGACCGCAACCGGGCGTGCGGCCATGGCGATCGCACGATGGCGGCGTACGCTTGATGCGGCAGGCTGAAGTCATCGCTGAACCGGCCGCGGCCCGTAAGCAAGCGCTCATCTTCGTTGCGGCGAACCGGTTCGCCTACCGTACCGCTCATGGGAAAATGCCTTTCGATACCGGGTTTGGGGAATTTTGAGGAATATTCCGCTTTTGATCCCAATTTTCGTGAGTTTGTACTTCAAACGGGTGACGTCGAAAAGCCGCCCATCCCCCATATTACATTCACTACCTCCCTGCTGGCGTATTTCCTCCCTCCCTCGAAATACGCCGTAACTAGGCCTCGCCCTAACCGGGTGGGGCCTTTATTTTGTTTCACTTCGCAATATTTAGACAAGTACCCATAATCAAAAATTTACTGATGATTTTATTTCAGTTTCACTGTAGTAATGTATGGAATTCACGGCTGAATTCTTAGAATAGATAGAATAAACCAGTGTCACGGAACATAAACAGAAGCTTGAGCGGTCCGGAGAAGGCGGCGGTGTTGATGCTGGCGCTGGGCGAAGAACGCGCCGGGCCGATCCTGGAACGCTTCGATACCGAGGAAGTCCGCGACCTCAGCCAGGCCATGGTGACCCTCGGCACGATCGAGGCCAACACCGTCGAAAAGGTCTTCGTCGAATTCGCCGACAATCTGTCCTCCACAGGTTCGCTGCACGGCTCCGCCGACAGCACCGAAAAGCTGCTCACCGCCATCCTGCCCGAAGACCAGGTCAAGGCGATCATGGAAGAGATCAGCGGTCCCGCCGGGCGCACCATGTGGGACAAGCTGGGCAATGTGAACGAAGCGGTCTTCGCCAACTATCTGAAGAACGAGTATCCGCAGACCGTCGCCGTCGTACTGTCCAAGATCCGTGCCGACCATGCGTCGCGCGTGCTGGGCGCGCTGCCGGAGAGCTTTGCCATGGAAGTGGTGATGCGGATGCTGCGCATGGAGGCGGTGCAGCGAGAGGTCCTGGACGAGATCGAGATGACTTTGCGCAACGAGTTCATGGCGAACCTGTCGGCGACGAATCAGACGGACAGCCATGAGATGATGGCGGAGATCTTCAACTCGCTGGACCGGGGTACCGAGAACCGCTTCATGACCCTTTTGGAGGAACGCAACCGGGATTCGGCGGACAAGATCAAATCGCTGATGTTTACCTTCGAGGATCTGGCGCAGCTCGACCCGGGCGGCGTGCAGACCCTGCTGCGCGGCGTCGACAAAGACAAGCTGGGCACGGCTTTGAAGGGCGCGTCGGATTCGCTGAAGGACATCTTCTTTACCAACATGTCGGAGCGGGCGGCCAAGATCCTGCGCGAGGACATGGCGGCGATGGGCCCGGTACGCCTGTCGGACGTGGACGACGCGCAGCTCGAGATTGTCAACGTGGCCAAGCAGCTCGCCGAACAGGGCGAGATCATGCTCGCAGAGGCCGGCGAGGAAGACGAACTCGTTTACTAGGCGGGCGACTGTACCGGTCCCAAGGTTCGTTCATTTAGTCCGCGAGAGTAGGCAACGCCTTGAGGAGCGGATCGACACTATCTGTGGCCGTGATTGCTTGTTTGCTAACCATCTCAATGCTTTGCCTGATTTGATCAACACTAAGAAAATAGGTAAAATCGCGACCGGCCGGAGCCGTTTATCGCGGGGTGGAACCTTTTACCGTAGTTCGATGCATAAGACGCCGTTGCGGCAGAGAATAATCATGTAGCGCGAGATGCTGAACCAGACAATTATCCCAGATCAGCACGTCGCCAATCTGCCATTTGTGCCGATGGTGGAACTCGGGCTTGACGCAATGAACCGCCAGCATCTCCAAAATATCCGCCGCCTCCTCGTCGGGCATACCGTCGATCCCGACGCATTCGCCACCGACAACGTAAATGCACCGGCGCCCTGTCTGGGGATGGGTGCGGACAACGGGGTGCGATACCGGCGGCAAAGAATCGCGTTGCGCCTGGGTAATGGGCTTACGGTTGCTTTTACCCTCCTGCGCCCGGCGCGCATGTTTTGCTTCGTAGGAATGTACCGTTCGCCGGCCTTCCAGCCGCGCCTGCAAATCTTGCGGCAAGGCTTCAAACGCGGCCGCCATACTGGAAAACAACGTATCACCGAGGATCTGACCGTCATCGGCAATGGGCACCTCCTTCGCATGAAGGATCGTGGCCGCCGGCGGCGCAGGAATATAGGACATGTCGGTATGCCACGTCGTTCCGGCATCGGTCAGTCCAACCGGCGCACCGTCTTCGAGAATATTGGAAACGATCAGGATTTCCGGATGGTCGTCCAGGGCGTAATCGGACAGTACGTAGGATTCGGTCTCGCCGAAATGGCGCGTGAAAGCGATCAATTGATCTTCGTCCAGCGCCTGATCGCGAAAGCACAGCACGCCGTGCCGAGCGAATGCAGTCCAGATTAACGCTAAATTATCGTCATTGGGTTCCGTGGCGGTATCGAACCCAAAGATATCCGCACCGAGCAATCCACCGCTGGGAACGATGTCGAAGTCCGGCATTCTCTTCCCCACCTTGTCCGTCGTATCCGCCCGTTCAATTTATCCAATTTTGCCGAATTGCGCCAATTTACCGCCCTTCGGACGGCAATTCGAACATTCCGTCGCATGAACCCCGCGTGTACCATTTAATTGCAATCGTAGCCGAACACCGGCTGTCGCGTAGATTCAACAGCAAACCTCTCAGATTTTGGAACCACTCATGGCCAACGGAATCAACACACCCACCCCAGGGACCGTATCCGACGACGCGTTTCCTACCGGCATGGCAATTGTCCGGGGACGCACACAACGCTTGCGAAATTCGATCGCCGGGCCCGAGATATTGGTCGCACCCGGGGCGTTCGACTGCATAACTGCCCGATTGGTCGAAACGGCTGGATTCGACGCCGTATACATCACCGGTTCCGGTGTTTCCATGAGTGCGCTCGGCGCACCCGATGTGGGGCTCATGTCATACGGGGAAATTCTTGACCGGGTTCAACGGATCGCGGACGTCGTATCGATCCCGGTCATCGCCGATGCGGACACGGGCTATGGCGGCCCGCTGAACATCATGCGGGCGGTCCGCGATTTTGAGCGTGCCGGCGTCAGTGCGATACAAATCGAGGATCAGGCATGGCCGAAAAAATGCGGCCACGAACCCGGACGCGAGATCGTGCCGATCGCCGAAATGACCGGCCGCATAAAGGCCGCGGTCGACGCACGTACCGACGGTATCGTGATCGTCGCCCGTACGGATGCCCGCAGCACTGAGGGCCTCGACGCGGCAATCGAGCGCGCGCAACGTTATGGCGAAGCCGGCGCGGATGTCCTTTTTCTAGAGTCGCCGGAAAGCGAAGCCGAGTTGGAAACGCTCAACCAACAACTCGATAAACCGACATTGGCGAACATGGTCGAGGGCGGCCGGACGCCCGTACTGCCATCTCCAAGATTGGAGACGTTGGGTTTCGACCTTGCCATTTTTCCCAATTCGCTAACACGGCTATTGGGAAAATCCGGCGCCATGCTGATGGCTGAACTGAAATCCACCGGTACGACGGCCGGCATGGCGGACAGCATGCTCGATCATACCGGTCTGTGGGACCTGTTCGACAACAAACGCTGGCGGGCCTTGGAAGACCGGTACGGCAAAGCGGAGAGCTAACCCGGGAAGTCGTCAACCGACCAGTGGCACGACGTCCTTCATGAATTGCTCCATATTTTCGATCGTTTTCGAGACCGGCGGACTGCGGAAATCGAAGATGACCTCGTGGACGCCCAAATCTTTATAGGCCCGCAGATCCTCGGCTATCCGCTCCGGTGTGCCGGTGAAGAGCAGGCGCTCGTGCCCATCCGGCACCTGGCCCGGGTCGTAGGACGGCGCCTTGAAGGAAATCGTCAACTCGTCGTAGCTGCGGCCTTCCGCTTCGGTCATTACCTTCAGCTCATCGAGCAGTTTCTTGAATTCCGGCGGATGCAGCGGCGAAGCCGATGTCGCGCCGACCGGCTGCCAGCCATCGCCATATTTCGCGACACGGCGCAGGGCCGGGCGGCTATGACCGCCGACCCAGATCGGCGGGTGCGGTTTTTGCACCGGATGCGGTACGCAGCGTAGTTCCTTGAAGGAATAAAACTC
>Ga0315338_1003356_pt1 | contig 14086 bp, 8 predicted proteins | sample ASW8metaG_FD_204518 | JGI IMG/M metagenome (GOLD analysis project Ga0315338, IMG submission 204518) | Ammonia-oxidizing marine archaeal communities from Monterey Bay, California, United States - ASW #8 | ecosystem: Environmental > Aquatic > Marine > Coastal | place: USA: California | collected... | reverse complement strand
CGAAGTCGTACTAGCAACTCTTGACAGACAGATTCAGATGGCAGAAAATGTTTTGGAAGTAATTTCAACTGGAATTACAGCAATAAACACAGAATCATCAAACCAATTAACTAAACTAATTGTTTGGCTAACGGTAGCAGCTACTGCAGTGCTTGTTCCAAACACACTTGCAACGATTTTTGGTATACCGGATCTACACATATCATACATGTGGGTTATTCCGATACTCGTTATTGCGACGGGCATTTCAGTTGTTGTAACATATAGATGGACAAAGCAGTATCGTGTATTGCCATTTGGGCGTCGGAAGCTATCAAGCATACGAAACAAATTCCGCAAGTAGCCCTATACACTAAGATTAATACGGTAAATACAATCTATTTTTCTTGTGGCCTCCGTCGTCCAATGGTTAGGATAGGGGATTGTGGATCCCCGGATGGGTGTTCGATTCCCCCCGGAGGCCTCTTAATTTATTAGAAAATTCCGAATTTACTTGATTCCATTTCTTCTTTTATGGCAAATTTGACTTTGATGTCTTTATCAGTCACTTGATTGTTAAGCCATGTAAGAAATTTCTTGTCCAATCCCTTGCCCTTGAGCTTTTCAAATTGAGAACCTAGCTGATTAGATAGTTTTTGCGCCAATTCTCTATTCACAGAGACAACGTAAAAATGCCAACCAAACGCAAATTCCGAGTCAGTAATCACAAAATCATCTTGACCATGAACCATCTCTTCTAATCTACCAAGTGTTTGTTGAATTTTTTTGCTCGTCTTCTCGTAGTCAATGGCAGAGACGTTGATGTTGATTCGTTCTTCCATGTATAACATTAAATTTTGAAAATAAAAGTATGACTAGATTATTTTATCAGGTGTTCGATCTCAATGCCAAAATAATTTTTTAGAATTGAGATGTACGTTGTAATTGATTCAGGAATTTCATCACCACATGCAACACCAAGATTTTTTGCATTGATCCAAATTACAAGTGATTGCAGTATAGTAAGAAATCTATCGTTCTCTGGGTTGTCTCTACCTATTGCATTAGTATACCTTTCTGCAAATTCCCATGCAGTAACGAAGTCAACACACTTTACATCAAAGATCGCAAGTAGCTGCTCCTTCAAATCATTTGCCTTCTTTAATGGAACCTGATTAATGATGTAAGGAAAGTTCACTAAATGAGGAAGACAGCCAGGAAGTGCTCCCCAAATTGTAATTATTCTTGTTCCATGTTTAAGAGTTGAAAATTTTTCCATCATTTTTTTTAAAATGCTTTCATCTGTAAACCAAAACAGAATAACATCTGCATCATCAATATTTTCATTAACAACATCATTACAAATAATTTTTACATCATTCATTTTTTTTTCAGAACATATTTTTTTTGCCATGTCAATTTTTTCTTGTGAGTTATCTATACCAACAACTTTTTTTGCTGCAAATTCGTCTCTTGCCACGACTAAACCAGTGCCATCTCCACAGCCTAGATGATAAAAAACATCATCATTTCTAAGATTTACAAAGTTGAATATTTCTTTGAATGTTTCTACTGATAGCTGAACGTTTTGACCTGAAAGTATTGATTCTGGTAATGTGTTTAAGTAATCTTCAATCTTCAATGTATAGTAAGATCCTCAATAGAATTTATTCTCTTATACTTTCAAGTACTGATACTACTTGCCATAACGATGTCCTTACAAAAGAAGGAACGTTTGGATTTTGTGTTATATCATCAAGTGAGCTTATTGCATTTGAAGCTCTAACAGACATAGAATATTCTTCTGACTTTAGATCAATCATCAAGTCGTTAATTGTTTTTTTAAAATTTTTTGGTGTAGAATGACTTGATGCAAGTTGATTTAATGTTTGCATTGCTCTATCCAATGATTCGTTATTTGCACTACTCATTTTTTTTCCTTAACATTATACCTCAATGAAGATGTTATTTGATTCTGTTGTTACAGTATATGATTTCAAGTCATTTATTGTTGCTGGAAATTTTGCAAGACTTCCTGTTGTACAATCAAATTGTGCACCGTGCCATCCGCAAATAATTTTATGATCATCAAGTGTTCCCTCCGATAAGCTAGCACCAGAATGTGTACATGTATCATCACATGCAAAAAAGTTACCATTAACATTTGTCACAACAATCTCTTTCCCATCAATTGTTACTTTCTTCATACTTCCAGATTGAAGTTCATCTGTTTTACACGCAACAATTTTTCCCATCATTAACTCACACTCATTAATCTTAATAGTTTTTCTTAGTGCAATAAATCTTCATTTCATTTTTTTATCATATTTTATACTAATTACAAACTCTTCTAGATTTACTATACTACAACATAACAATGCACTTCATATCTGAAAAACAGAGCCAACTTTCATGTCAGTATGGTTCAAATCTTTATGATTTTCTAACGATTTGTGTCTATATTTTTAGAAAATCTATATTTGTAGACTTTGGTGATTTTTAGTACAAATTTCTAATCAAAATTTACACAAATACGGCAAAACACTATCGTGCCTAGCAATATCATCAAAAATGATGTAGATCAAAGCATAGATAGGCGTAAAAATGTCGGTCTCAATTATTTACTCAGGCGTGAAATAGTAGACAGTTTGAGCCGTTTGTACCAAAAAGCACAGAAAATGAGGCTAAAATGAAATAATTGCAACCTACATTATACGATCTAGATCGTTTATGACTAAGAAATGTAATAAATTCAAAAAACATGATATTTGTAGACCAATTGTCCATTAGCCTTAAATACGAATTTTATGAAAAAATTGCAATAACATGAAAAACGAACTAGGACGAAAATTAACTAGTCTAACATTAATGACTATAATGTTCGCGGGTGGTATGACTATTGCCGCCCCGGGTTTTATGCCAGAAGCAGAAGCATCAGAACAACTGATGTATGTTTCAGCAGAAAACTCACTATTTGGTAACACCTTTGCTGGTGGCCAGATAGTCGAAATTATTGTTAGAGATCCCGCAAGAGACGAAACAGATGAGACACAAGGTGAACCAACTGTTGAAGTTAACGACGAAATCCTACGTATGGTACAAGGTGTAGACGGTTATTGGTATGCTTACATAGCATCCACAGCCGCAGCTGCAACAGCTACAAGCCACGCCAACATTGATCTAGGAACTGCCCTAACAAAGGGTGAAGGACCAGATTTATGTCATGCTACAACTTGTAGAGACAACTTAGAAACCCATTTAACAGTATCTTCAGAAGCAACTGTCTATGTAGATGACAGTTCTACAAGAACTGAATATAATGGACGTGAAGGCGCACCTGAAATGTCAGCAAGAGATCAAGTTGGTACACTTACTGGTTTGGTCACTGCAACTAATACATTAACTGCAGGTGGACAACATAACGTCACAGCCGCACATTGGCCATTCGTACAGACATGGGAATTTAAAGATGATAGTAACGTAACTATTATTTTCGAAGCCCCAGGTCCGGATGAAGTTGTTACATTGAACTTTGAAACTGGTGGAACTGGCGCAGAAGATTACGCCGGAATTGTTTTGGATAGAAACAACCCACCACTAGGAGCTCATATGCATTTGACAATTACCGACCCTCAACTGAACTTCGATCCAACGATCATAGATACTGTAGCATTCTTGACTAACACAACCGGAACCGGTTATGGTATGTCATGGAATTCTTCAGCCACATATGCTGAATATACAATGAGTGAATTTGGTGATAATGGAGTGCTCAAACTCGATTATGATTCCACATCAATAGGTACTGCTGTATTACAATCACAAGATAATGCTGATTGTAGCGTACAAACCCTCGCTTCTAGCGAGGCAACTGACGCAGGTGCATCAGGACTTAGTGGTTACCACTGTTTCACAGAAACTAGCGCAAACTCAGGTGTATTTACAAACACTGATGACGCAGACGCGTCAACATTGAAAGTAAACGCATCAGCATTACGAGGTACAACTGCTTCAGTTGATTATAACGACTCAGCACAATCTGTGCTAGCAACCACATCAACTGGCTCAATTGACATGGCTGAAGGCGATGCAGGCGACGAATGGAACTCAGGTGAAGAAATAACAGTAACACTTGTAGATCCAGACAGAAACCTAAACAGTGCATCTGACGAGGATTTAACCGCATCAACAACAATGAACGTTCCAACCATCACAATCGGTTCACCGGTTAGTGTAGTAGCAGGTTCTAATACATCATCGAACATGACTATTACCTATGTTTCAAGCACATCTAAGGTTGCCACATGGCAAGCAGGTGCTTCAACAGGTGCTGCCGACGATGACGATGGAGCAGAATGGAACATCGATACAGGAATCACAATAGCACAAGTACATACCATGAACACAACCGGCACAGGTGCTGGACAAAGTGTAGTTCAACGTTATGTATCAGTTGATGTAAGTGACTTTTGTAGAGATGCAACCGTAGACATCGCAGGTCTAGACGATCAGTCAAACAAAGGAATACTTTCCTTTGGTACAGCTGATATAGCCAACGCATTTGGTGGTGTAGACCTACAGTGTCAAGTGGACCACGATGATAACCCACAAGTTTCGGGTACAACCCAGAACTACGGACACATTGATTACATGGCATTTGGTAAATCTGATAACCACGGTATTTACAGAGTAGAGGTAGAAGAAACTGGTGATAGCACAGGCGTCTTTACAGGCGGTGTGGAATTCATCATGCTCAACCAAAACACTATAGATACTGACATATCAAGCTCATTAACAGGAACTTCTGACAGCGTCACTATGGCGATGACAGCAGATTTCACTGGTACTGATGCACCAAGAATCAAGTATAACGATACGGACGGAGACGGACTTTACACAAATATTGCTGACCAAGTAGACGCACCCACACATAGTGGTACTGCAGAATTCGATCAAGAATCCTACAAAATAGCTGATACTGTCACAATAACTGTAACTGACCAGGATCTTAACACTGATAGCGAACTAATAGACGTGTACATTACACAATCAGACGATAGAGTAGGTGACGGCGACACCGATGAAAATCACATCCTCGACGTATACTTTGGTGACAAAGAATTCGACGATTCATGTGAAGGAAGCGGTGGCGCACAAATTGCATCCACAGGTTTACAATCAACTGGATTCCAGTTAACTGAAACCGGAATAGCAACAGGCATATTTACTGGAACATTCCAAATACCAGAAAATGTCTGTAACGGTGCAACTAAGCAAGCCTCAACAGGACTTGACATGTTTACTAACTATTGGGACTTCCGTGATGTTGGTGGAAACGAAATTGAAGTCGGCGGTGCCGCAACCGTTAAAGCCAATTCAGGTAGTGTTTCATTAGATAGAGCTGTCTACCCTGTTCCATACGATAATACAGCTGGACAATTCAGCGATCATGCTGATACAGCAGTCGGATGGGGTAACGTCACAATCACAGTAGCAGTAACCGATCCAGACCTTGACACATCCGGAACAGGTGAAGATACCATTTCAGCAACAGCTGGTCAAAGTGGAGGATCTTCAGTTGGTTTGGTATGGATTGAGGCAGTGAGAGGTTCAACTACAGCAACTCTAGATAGCAACTTCGCATTAACTGAAACCGAAGCAACATCTGGTGTATTCGAATACGAATTCACTATTAACGCAACTTCTAACGGTGCACTTGGCAATACAGCACTTAGACAAGGTGATGTAATCACAGCAACCTATAATGATACTTCAGACGCATCTGGTAATCCATACATAAACACTGATTCCTCAACATTAGATTTGAGAACCGGTAGTTTACTATCAGACAAATCTGTATATGTCATTGGTTCTGATGCAATAATCACCATTGTTGATGCTGACTTGAACTTAGATTCTGGAACAGTAGAGAGTTACGTACTCAACTTAGTTGAGTGGGACTCAGATGCTGGTACAGATAACTTAGGTTCATCTGACACAGCATTCGATGCTGAACCAAGCGCATTCAGAGAAACAGGCGAAGACACTGGAATATTCCAGACTGTAATTGAAATGCCATCAACTGTGACATCATCAAGCGTAGTAGTTGACCAAGGTGAGAAAATCGAATTAGAATATGTCGATTATGGATCCGCTGGTGAAAACTATTATGGTGATGATACAACAGACGTTGGCTTAGTAATCTATACTTCTAACTTCGGTGCAACCATCGAATTAGATAGTAAAGTGTACACATGGACTGACCGAGTATTTGTAACAATCGTAGCTCCTGATCACAACACAGATTCATCACTTGTAGATGAGATTGGCGGTGACAGCGGAAAAGGTGCCAAAACCTTAACTGCTCAAACCAGAGAATCCAAACTCACAGCATACAAGATGATTGAAACCGGTGTAGACACTGGTATATTCTGGGGTGAGATCACACTACAAGGCTTCACTCATGATGCCGATGGAGATGGTACCGATGATACCGTAATAGGTACAGCAAGTGCTGACTCCGCAGGACCAACTGATGGAATATTGAAATCAACAGAAAGTGATGGTGTTACTGTATCGTTTGAATATACAGACGATTCAACAGTAGTACAATCCGCTTTGATTAGATGGAACATTGGTGAAACATCATTTGACGAAGATTCCTATTTGTCATCATCAAGTGCAGTAGTAACTGTAATTGATCCTGACTTGAACAGAAACCCAGATTCAACAGAAAACTTCAAAGTTGATGTTTATTCTGACTCTGATTCAGGTGGAATAGAGCTAACCGTAACTGAAACTAATGAATCCACTGGCGTATTCGAGGCAACTGTGTTCTTCACAACCGGCGATGCATCAAGCGGACACACATTAAGAGTTTCAGAAGGTGATTCGATAACCGTTGAATACTCAGACCACACACTACCTTCACCATATAGTACTTCCGATGACATTGACATTTCTGCCACTGCCGTTATAGGCACTTCAACACCACCTCTTGAGAGAGCACCAGTTGCTAACGCAAGAGTTGTTGACGCATTTGGTAACTCACTAGCTGAGGTATCAGTTGATCAACAGGTACAGATTGAAGCTGATCTAGTAAACGGTGGTGATGGCGATCAGTCATTTGCATACTTAGTACAGGTACAGGATAGTGACGGTGTAACAGTCTCATTGGCATGGATAACAGGACAGCTGTCTGCAGGTCAATCCTTCAGCCCAGCATTGTCATGGATACCTAACGCATCTGGTTCATACGAAGCAACAGTCTTTGTATGGGAGAGCGTAGATAATCCAACTGCATTATCTGATACCGCATCAGTCTCTATTACAGTAGTATAAGAGCAAAAACGTTAGACATCAAACTTTCCCTTTTTTCTTTTTTTTAATCACTACCTAACGATAGTTATGCACTAAAATCTAGAACATACAATCAGAAATGATATCTATAACCTAATTACCAATAAATTAAAATGAAAACTCTTACAATAATTTTATCAGTAATATTAATTTCACAAGTGCTAGTAACAAGTAGCTTTGCGGAACTAGATGCTTCTACAAGCCAATTGGTGTATGCACCAGGAGAGCCACTATTTGTCTATGGAGTTGGAGAACCAAATGAGCCAATCATATTACGACTCTATGCACCAGATAATACAGTAGCAGAGTTTCAACAGATCATGACAGATGATGATGGTTCATTTCAGCACTTCATTATGGATTGGGCAGAGCCAACAGCAAACATCCCATTTGGAACATACATTTTAGAAGTTATTAGTAACCAACAAGGAGGACTCATCATATCAACTGACATTAAATTTTCTTCAACATCAGAATTATCTAACATACCAATAGAGAGAGACATCGCAACAACAGTATTTGCACCAGAAACTGCTGCAGTAGGTAATTTGTTTCGTGTATTTGTACAAACAACTAGTGGTGGATTATTGATCGGCGGTGAGCCATCAACAATTTTGGGAACATCACATATTCATTTACCAAACGGTCAGGTTGAAAACCTTGATGAAGTATTAACTACTTTGCACCAAGGTTTGTACTATGTAGATTATTTTCCCGGACTAGAGGGAACTTATGTATTTCACATGGTTGCATTTGATGGAGGAAACATATCACATGGAAGTGCAGCAACGAATGTACTAACCCAAGACATTAGTGGAATATCTGATCAAATTCTAGAACTTAATACTGTTTTAGATGAAACTGCAAAAGAACTTGAGAGATTAAAGACCGAAACCGCCAAGTTTGGTGCAACATTAGATTCTGCAAGTTCAAATATTGATACGAGTGTTAATACAATTTCAGATTCAGTTGAAAATATAGAAGAAGGCTCATCTCAACTTAACGCATTATTATTTCCAATTGTATCTTCTATTGCCATAATTCTTGCCCTACAAATAGTAATTATTGCGCGAAGAAGATAGATATTATTATTCTAGTATGATTTTATAACTATGAATAAATTTGCAGGAATCATTTTCGTTTTATTATTACTACCAATCATAGCTCATGAATCATTTGGCTATCTAGGAGGAGATATGATTGAAAAACATTCATTTTTTCCCAGTCTTGACAAGCTAAAAATAACTTCTGATATAATTACAATTAATGAGTTAGACAAAACTGAAAACTTGAAACGGTATATAGTATTTGGTCATGGTTCTGTAAATGATTTACATTCTTTAACAAAACAAGTCTCAGGTTCGATCTCTTCTTCTAATGGGTTCTTTTCAATTGTAATACTACCTGAAAACAGCATATCACATCTAGAATCCACAGGACTTCATATAATGGAGGACTTTCAACTAGATTTTCATTCAAAATATACAGAGTATGATCCTCACTCAAAAATTTCTGAGATAGGCAATCTTGCAAATTCAGCACAGGTTCACGATTTATACAATGTTACTGGAAAAGGCGTGACAATTGCTGTGTTAGACACTGGAGTTGACTTTTCAAATAAAGATATGCAACATGCAGTCGCAAGAGACAAAGACAATAAACCAATAATGCTTGATGCTGACGGTCAAGGAATAATCCTAACAAATTCAACATTTGCAGCTAACATAGACAAGTATGGAACAATAAAAAATTTTACAAAACATACAATTTCTGGATTAAACACCACTTCATCAGTATATGTAAAATCCAATAATGATGGAGTTTTTCTTAATCTAAAACAGAATGGTGATGGAACATCGATGTCAGTGTATAATTCATTATATCCGATGATTGGAAGTTCTCCAATACTCAATGGAACGATCAATGATGATATGAAGATTGGAAAAAACATGCATGATTATATTTTTTCACAAAGTGGAATATACAGACTCGGTGTGATGTATCAATCCGCATCGTCTCAGCTGCAAGTTGTTCCTGTGTTGATTGTTGATTCCGAAGAAACTGGAATTTATGATACAATAATTGCTGACATGTCAACATCCTGGAAAGACTATATCAAAAATGATAAAGAGATAACACCAGACTATGATTTTGATTTTACAGATGAAATTCCAAGAAAAATTGGTGATGGAAATGAGTTTTTAGTGTATGATTTTGATGATGACGGAAAATTTGATTATAGTGCAGGAACACTAGGAGCCCAAGTTCTTGACATTTATGGTGTGATAAACAATGAGGCAGAAATAGACGATACGATAGGCGCAATCAATGGAACACTATTACCACCAATAGATTCTAACGGAGAATTTTTCGGCGTAATGACTGATCCTTACGGCCATGGAACATCAAGTGCTGGAACTATTGTTTCACAGGGAACACAAGAATATGATATTTACAATAATACAAAAAAATTTACTATCAAAGGAATTGCTCCTGATGCAAAAATAATTCCTGTAAAGGCATTATGGTTTGGAGACATTGCTTATGCATGGTTATGGTCTGCAGGATTTGATAACGATGATGTGAAATGGAAATTTTCTGGGACTCCAAGAGCAGATATTATTTCCAACAGTTGGGGAGTATCCAACTTTCCAAACTTTCAATATGCACCAGGACATGATCTACTTTCATTGATAATTACTGCTTTATCCGTACCAGGCTCACTCTCTGAGGATTATCCTGGCATACTGATGGTGATTAGTGCAGGCAACTCTGGTCATGGATATGGTACAATAGGTCTACCAAGTGCATCACCATCTGCGATTACTGTTGGTGCAACAACAAATAATGTATTTGTTGGTTATGAACCATTTAAAGATGAACCAAGATTTGGAAACACAACTACACATGCAGATCATGTTGTAGATTTTTCAAGTAGGGGACCAAGTATTATTGGTGATCCAAAACCTGATTTGATGAGTATTGGTGCATATAGCTTTACACCAACTATGATTACAAAAACTTCAGAAGATTCTACTGACGAATCATTTAGCTTATTTGGTGGTACTAGTATGTCTGCACCAATTGTTTCTGGTAGTGCCGCTCTAGTAATTCAAAGTCTCAATGAAAAATCAGAACAGTTTGCACCACATGATGTAAAAAACATTCTAATATCTTCTGCATCTGATCTAAAAAATGATGTATTTACTCAAGGTGCAGGTCTAGTAGATTCACTTCAAGCTGTACGAATTGTTAATGGCCATGCCGGAACATTTGTAGTACATAATTCAATGACATCATCAAATATAGAGACGGTTCTGCGTGACTCAATTACGAATATTAATTCAACAGCATTTGGCTTCGAAGAATTTTCAATACCCATAAAAGATGTTCCACAGACGAGCTGGTTTGGGGGTAGATTATACCCTGGCGAGACTAGCACTACCACATTTACCATTGAGAATCCAACAGCCAAGACACTCACAATAAACATAATTCCTCAGAAACTAAAGTTGATTGAAAAATTTACTCTAGATGGCACAACAGAGACTCATCTACAGGATTCAATTTTGAATAAATCCAAAACATACAGACCAAATTATATCCCTGTTGCCAATTTTACATCAAATATTCATAGTGGGCAGAACTTAACATCTACTAGTAACTTCCCAGACAATTCTTCACTACTAGTTTTGAATGCAAATTTTGAATTTGACACATTCATGAATCAAACGAATCCAATTTATGCTGACGATTTACGAATTTCCTCTCTTTATCTATATGATTGGGATGACAAAAATGACGATACTGAAATTTCAAGCGATGAACTTTCATTAATAAACAGAGGAGGTTCTTGGGGTACTGTTCAAGAATTACGTGTCACTGAGCCAGAGGAAAAATTTGAAGACACGCCGGTTGTAGGTATTTATCCTGTTCCATCGAAATATTCTTTCTGGATTGGTGACATAAACAAAAACTCCACATCGATGGATTATTCACTTACTGCAAGTTATTTTGGAAAAGATTCATGGAATGATTTATCAGTTGAACAAGATAACATTTCTATTCCACCATTAAGTAGTGTAAGAATTAATTCAACCATAACAACAAGTCCAGATCAAAAGACTGGAATCTATGATGGTTTTCTAATGTTTGAAGGTGAACATCACAACCTAAATGTTCCAGTTACTTACACAGTAAAACATCAAGTAGAGAAAGACATACCCATTGTAATTCATGGAGAACAAAACAGTGTAAACTATGGAAATGGTTTTGTTAAAGGAGCATTTGATATGACAAATCGTTACATGTCAGGTGATTGGAGACAGTACTTTTTAGATATTAATGATAAAACAATTAATTCTGGCGCAATTGAATTTTCATGGAAAGAAAAGAACACAAATCTTTCTGTTTTTGTTATGGATCCACAAGGAAAAATAATTTCAACAAACATGCCTACAGGCGTATTTGGTCACTTTCTAGGTTGGCCATCCATTGACTGGCTTGGCACAACTCCTTTTAGTCAAGGTGGTGGTTTTTTCCCTGTTAAGAATAAAGATGATACTTCTACTGTGTTATTTGCACCAATAAATCAAACAGGAACTTATTCATTATTGATACATTCGACATTATTTGATGGTAAGGACACTACAGAACCTATTACATTAGCTGCAAAATTTACAACAATAACTCCTGATGATATGCCACCAGAGATATCATTAGACCTACCAAAATTCTTAAACGCAGAAAATAAAATTATGCCTGAAATTATTGAGGATAATTTGAATACTGTTACATATCTCTTGGATGGACTTGAGGTTGAAATGCCAGCAGGTGGTTTTAACACATCAGACATTTCTAGTGGTGAACATGTTCTAACAATTAATGCAGACGATCGAGTAGGTTATGAAACTAGTAAATCATTTACTTTCATAATTGATAACGAACCCCCAGTATTAGAGATAAAATCACCAAAAAACAACACATCAGTTTCAAATAAACTCTTTATTGATTTGAAATTAACTGATGATAATTTACCTGATAAAGAGAAGATTTCATTTTTACTTCCAACAGGTGAGAGAATTGTAGATAAGACAGCATATTCGTTTGATACAACTGATGTGGAAGATGGAGAATACAAAATTACTATATTTGGAATAGATAAAGCAGAAAACTCAATCTCTCATGATATAATGTTCGTAGTAGACCACTCGATAGTTGATAAACCAAAACCATCACAAGAAATGGAATTTGATCCCATCTTGATAATAGTCATATCGGGAATTATTTTAGCGATCATAGTAGCGATAGCTTTTTCACAAAAAAAGCGAAAAATAACTAACAATCAATGAAATAAGGTTTATAACCAATCTGACAAGATTTGAAACTAAATGGTAGGTCAGGGTACTGGTAATCTCTCTAGAAGAGATTTTCTAAAACTTATGGGCGCTGCGGGCACTGGACTGGCTTTTGCACCTTTTGTACCATGGGGAACTTTTCTTCCAAATCCATCATCTGCATCTGCTGAGAAGGTTCCAGTAGAATTGCCAGATGGTACTCAAGCAAATATTAACACCTTTCCTATCAATCATGCAGAAGTTATCACTTATCCAAAAACAGGTGACCGTGTTTTAGATGAAGAAGCATTTAGAAAATGGCAATTCATCAGATTGCCAGAAAAATACGGTGGCGATAAAAATGCCGTGTCATCATTTAGAGCTTATAGTATGATTTGTTTACATCTATGGTGTGTATGGAAATACTGGCCACAAGAAGGACGCATGAGAGGGGAATGTCCTTGCCACGGAAGTATGTACGATCCTGTAACAGGAACAGCATTTGCAGGTCCTGCATCATTACAAGCAGCACCTTCTAACACATTACCAGAATTAAATTTTGAAGCTGATTCAGATGGTTATCTATTTGTTTTACCTCCCATTTGGGGACCAAATAAAAACGGAGTTGTAGGATATGGCCGCCATACAAGTTAGAAGAAACGGAACTCTTGCATTCATTTATTGGATATGGGATAGTCTTGACAGAACAATCTTTACTGCAATAAAATTCTCTTTCCCTGCAAGGTTTGTAAGTCCATTTGGATTTTTGGGCATGCTTACATTCATCACATTCATCATACTTGGTGTTTCTGGTGCATTGCTAATGTTTTATTATGAACCTATACTTGATAGAGCTTGGGATAGCGTAGAATTCATCAATAATGATGTTCCATTTGGTTTTCATATACGTAACATACACTATCATGGTTCTAACGCAATGGTTATGCTTGCTATTCTACACATGTACTATCAATACTTTAGTGGAAGATACAAAATTAGAAATGAAATTTTGTGGGTTACTGGTATTATATTAGGTACAGTTACAATTCTTGAGGCATTTACAGGTTATGATATAATATTTAGTGAAAGAGCAGAACTTGCGATTAGCATTGCAGCATCGCTGACTAATTCTATACCGGTTGCTGGGCCGTTGATACGTGATATGGCGTTTGGAAGTGGATTCCATGACTTTGTATTGAGGTTCTATACACAGCATGTCTTTATCCTACCCATAGTCATGCTGGGTTTGATGGCAGTTCATTTCCCAAGATTCTTAGTATTTGATGTACCAATGGTTATGGCAATATCAGGTGCAATCTTAATCACTGGTGGTGTTTTTCCTGTTGATCTTGGATTCAAGTTTCAACCGACAGTACCGCCCGGAATCACTGTACCTGAATGGTATCTGACAG
>Ga0315338_1003352_pt1 | contig 14094 bp, 6 predicted proteins | sample ASW8metaG_FD_204518 | JGI IMG/M metagenome (GOLD analysis project Ga0315338, IMG submission 204518) | Ammonia-oxidizing marine archaeal communities from Monterey Bay, California, United States - ASW #8 | ecosystem: Environmental > Aquatic > Marine > Coastal | place: USA: California | collected... | reverse complement strand
GATCAGCCGGAACCCTCTCGCACCCCAATGTCGTGACAGTTTACGACGTCGGACAGGAGGACGACAGTCACTTTATCGCGCTCGAATATGTGCACGGCCAGAGCCTTGAAGAAACTCTGGAATCGATTCGAGTCCTCCCATTGGAACATGCGGCCGACTGCATCACACAGATCTGCAGCGCACTAGACTACGCGCACGAACGAGGGATCGTCCACCGCGATGTTAAGCCTGCCAATATCCTGATCAACGCGGCCGGTCAGCCCAAAATCACTGATTTCGGAATCGCAAAATTCATAAGCGGAACCAGTGTCACTCAAGGTCGAAACATCATCGGTACGCCCACATGCATGTCCCCTGAGCAAGCCCAGGGAAATCCGGTCACCGGGGCATCCGACCAGTTCGCTGTCGGCGTAATCTTATATCGCATGCTTACCGGCGAACGTCCGTTCACCGGTGAAAATCAGACGACCGTGATGTACCGGATTGTGCACGAGCAGCCAATTCCGATGAACAAACTGAACCCGCGGATCTCGCCGGCTCTGAACGATGTCGTCATGAAGGCGCTGGCAAAAGATCCCAGCCAACGATATCCGTCCTGCAACGCACTAGCCGAAGCTGTGAACAACGCGATCGCCCATGCCAGAACTGATGCGACAGTAGCCGCGGGTGCAGCGGGTCTTGCGGTTATTCCATCGGAACCATCTGCGTCATCGGCTACAGTTCCCTCAAGGGCACCCGTTGTGCGACCATGGCGCATGATCGTCGGCGGCAGCGCGGCGCTGGGTCTTGTGGCGACGGGGTTGTGGCTATCGGGAGGATCGGAATCCGATCCAAATATCCCACAAGAGAGCGAGGTTGTCAGCTCAGACACTAACGAGTCTGACATGCTCCCGCTGGAAGCTCTCAACAGACGGATAAGTGTAGAGTCGAATCCCACAGGTGCATCGATCTGGCTCGATGGGACGGACCTGACCACACTCACGCCGGCTGAAATTGAGATCGAGGGAAGTCCTGGTCGAATCGTCCGTCTGGAACTCAGGAGAGCGGGAATCATCACGGCTGAAACCACGCTAACGCTTGGGTCTCAGACACCCGACATTTGGGCACCAGAAGAAACAATTTCTCCGGACTCGGTCGAGACAGTTCCAGCCCGCTATCAAATCGCCACAGGACCACCGGGGGCACAAGTTATGCTGAACGGTGAAAGACTTGAGAGCGTCACGCCCGTGTTCGCAGAACTCTTACCTGGCACTTCCTACAGCATCCGTACCGAACTCGATGGCTACGAAGCCGCCAGTTGGGCATTTACACTGGACGATTTGAACGATACCCAGCGCACATCTCAGACACTCTATTTTCCGCTGAACGCAAGTTACGTTCCGGGTTATCTCGTACTCAATGCACCGTACTCGGTCACCATTGATGTGCGTGCCTCTGGAACAGACACCGCACAACCACAGCGCTATGGCCCATCCACTCGTCTCGAAATCCCCGTTCGCCCAGGGCTCTACGATCTCACGCTCTCTGCACCATCGGTTTACTTCGAACGCTTCTTGAACGTCGATGTGGCCGCCAGTACGAAACGTGAGCTTCGAGTTCCCGATGTCGTCTCGGTGCAAGTCGCAGCCGTACCAAGTAATTGTCGCGTTAGAATCGACGGACGTGACGTCGAAACAACGCCCTTCCGGGCGAACATTACGCGCGGGCGCCACGAATTCGAATTCGAGTGGCCAGCCTTGGGACAGTCAGTGACACGGACTGAGATGATTTCAGAGCCCCAGCAACGCGTCTTTGCTACTGCAGGACAGTCATGAGACCCGGCATCCCCTATTTACCTGTCGGGCTTCTCGTCTGCATCCTTGCTGCTTTCGGAATGGCCCGGTTGAGTGTACAAGCAGAGCAACAGGAGACCGACGCTGTACAACGCCTTTTTGAGGATGGCCAACGCCTGGAGAGCGAAGACGATCTCGAAGCAGCATTGCAACAGTACGCCTTAGTGGTTGAGCGGTTCCCGGAAAGTCCTCTAGCCCCACAGGCACTCCTTCGACTAGCCCAGCAATACTGGCGAGCAGGAGATGTTGACAGCTCCCTCCAAGCAACAGAACGACTCCGTGATACCTATGCCAACACGCCGAGTTCGGCAGGTGCACTGGTCTTGGAAGGCGACATTCAGTTGGTGAGGGCTCAAGGATTGTCAGATCTGGAAGCAGCCCAGGCCAAGTTCAACCGTGTTCCTTTCCTCTTCAATCCCGACCAATACCCAGCACTGGACTGGCGAAGCCAGGCACTGGTTCAGAGCGGAAATATCAGCCTCCTACTAGGGAGACTGGATGACGCAGGTACAGCATTTGTCACGGCCATCGAGGATGAGGAGTTTTTTACTGGGACGCCGCAAGCGCAGCTCGGTCTGGCCACGGTGTTTCTCAATCGGGGCCACTGGGTTCCGGCTTCGGAGATTCTTCAGCGCGTGGTCGACACAACCCATAGCGCTGACGGGCTCGTCGAAGACGACAGTAGGCAGGTTGCACGACAATGGCTCAGCCTGATTCACCGCACGATCCTTCTGCCCTCGCTGGGACAGACACCGTGGGCAAAGGTGCGGCGACTGTCGGTCTCCGGGGTAAGTCTTCGAGACCCGATCGGGATTGCCGCCAGAGCAGATGGCTGGCTGATTGTCGCTCAGGACGACGGTCCCCTCGTGGCCGTTGTGGATCCCGAAGGGTCACTCCTCGGTGCAGCGCGTCAAGATCGCCTCCGTGGGGCTTTGTGGGATAGCACCAACAATGCCTACGCCGTTACCGAGAGAGCGGTGTTTGAACCGATCTCGCGAGCTTCCCACACCTTCGCAACACCGTCTGGGAGACCAGGGCAGCAGGACTCACTCGCCGATCTCTCGGCAGGCGCTCGCAACATCTTTGGTTCCTGGTTTCTGCTTGACACAGATTTGGAACGTGTCGTGATGTTCGAGCCGAACGGTACTTATCACTCGACGCTTATGGAACGAACTGAACGACCCCGAGATCTTGTAGCGGACAGCCAAGGACGTATTTTTGTCCTGCATGAATTTGACGCTGGTGTGGTGCGGTTCAACGCTGAAGGTGTCCGGGAAGCCCGCGTCGTGACGGGCGGCGACTGGGAGCGTCCTATTGCGGTAGCCGTAGACCCGTTGGGGCACATATATGTGCTCGATCGCAGTGAGAAAATCATTGACGTCTTTAAGTCCACCGGCGAGTCCTTAGTCACCATTGGCCCGGAACTTTCGAATGGCGTCGAACTAGATGACCCTCGTGACATCGCCGTTGATGACTCCGGTCGGTTGTATATCGCCGATCGCGGACTGGACACCATCCTCATATTGGAGTAGCTGTGGCGAAGACGAGCCATAGCAGCGTACACTGAGCCAGGCTCTTTCACCGCAGAGTGTGTAACCCGACATGCGCAACAGAATCGTTGGCTGTACTTTTACGCTGAGGGCCCCGATCGTCCTCGCCATCTGTTTAGTCGCTGGAAACGTGGTAGGCGCTAGCTCCACCGCTCAACGGACCAGCTCCCTGACAGATGCTGCTACGGTAACCGGCCAAAACAACGAGCAATATCAGCAATTGTTCGAGACCGCCGAAAAACTATTCCGGTCGGAGTCCCAACCTGAGTCCATCGATATCTTCAGCCAAATCATCACCGCTCTTGAGAGTCAAACAGCAAGTAGGCAACCGTCCGAAGACGAACGCCGCATCCTCATCCAGAGTCTCTTGCTTCGTGCCGAGGCTCAGTTCAATCTCGGCGAGACAGACACTGTCACTCAGGACTTGCAACAAGTCATTAACGTCGATCCTGCAATGCAACTTGATACCAGTCAGGTCTCCCCACGGTTCGTCGCCCTCTTTGAGAACCTTCTGGCCGAGTCGGTTGGATACCTGGTGTTGCTTGTCAGTCCTCCAGATGCAGAGGTGCGAATAGATGGAACGGTAATCGATACCACTCAACTACAGCATTCATTACTCGCTGGCCTGCACACCATTGTCGCTCGACGTGCAGGCTTCGACGGAGTGCAGACGGAGGTTGTCGTAGACGCTGCGACTGAAGTGCAGAGTGCACTCGTCCTAGAAGCCACTAGCGCCGTCCTGCGACTGTTGACTCGCCCACCCGGAGCCAACGTATCCCTCGACGCAACAGCAGTTGGAACTACAACGGGTGTGGCCCACGGTGATATTGTCCTCTCTGGAGACGCGCGACTCTATCCTCTTGAAGATTTCTCAGACGAACTCATTGTTGGCGGTCTGCAACCCGGACTCCATCGAATCGAGGTAAGCCTAGAGGGGTTCAGACCCTCCCGGCACGAGATCTCTGTCCGTGATCTTGTCGACTATCAAGCCGTGGTGGTCTTGGAGCCAACCGAAGGCCGTGTCCTGCTCGAAGATCTCCCAAACAATGTTGTCCTCTCAGTCAATGATGTCGTAACAACACCCGAACCACCGTCATCTGACACGTCGATTACCGTTCCGTTTCTGACACTGCCAGTCGGCGAGCATAGGATTTCAGTTGACGGCGGAACACGAGGCCGTTTCGAGGCCACGGTTGACGTTGCAGACCTGGAATCAATAGCAGTTCCTGTTCGAGTACGTCCCACCATTGCATTCCTTGGTGTCCTCGGCGGTGACGAACTGGGGTCGCAAGCGGTCATGGCTGCTATTGATGAAACATTCATGGTGCTGGATGGATGGTCGGTGTTGGATCGTACTAATCGTGGTCCTGAAATATTGGAACAAGCAGGTGTGACCATCGAAGCTCTCCGAACGCTCGGAGACAGCCCCGTGACGCCTACCGGAACGTTTGACTGGGAGGTTTTACAAACAGCTGTCGACGAACAGACGCCAAGTTCTGTCTACCTACTCGGCGTTCTGTCGAACGATGTTGTGGCCACGTACGCGGATCTTTGGGTATGGCTGCCAGCGCCAAACCTGGCCACAGGGGACTATATTCGTGTGCCCTTAAATCAAACAGACCCAGCCGTTTCCATCGCCGAGGCGTTCGCACCTGAGCTCGTCATGGAGCAGCCATGGCTAGGGTTCCTACTGATCGACAGCAACGCCGTTGAAGGACCCGTCGTAGCGGCAGTGACCCCCGAAAGCCCGGCAGCGAATGGCGGTATTCAGGTAGGGGATGTGCTCGTTGGAATCGACACCAACGACATCCAAACGGTCGCACAAGCGATGCGTTTGGTGTCGAGAATGACCCCCCACGAAACAGTATCGCTATTGATGAATCGGAACGAAACAGACGGATTACTTGAGTTAACGGTGGGAACAACTCCAACCGTGGCTTCACTTAACGATGAGGAGGTCCTGTACCCAGTCCTCCTAACCAGACTTTCAGCCCTGGTAGCGGATGACACTCAGTCCGAAACAAACTGGATAATCAGATTAAATCGCGCAGAAGCCCTTTTTAAGGCAGGGTCTAGGGAACGCGCAGTGCAGGAGCTTCGTGCCATCGAAGGAACGTTGGTCGCCGGGCCAGAGAAAGCAGCAGTGAATTATCGATTGGGCGTCATGCTCGAAACTCTCGGACCAACGTACTTGGAAGCTGCGCGCCAGGCTTTGGCCCGTGCCACCGATGTACCAGATGCTCGTCTCCTTCACGAGGGTGGTCCCTGGGTGGCACCGCGCGCACTCGTTCGGCTCCGTGAACTGGTCCAAGCCGACGCTCCCTAGTGACACGCCAAGCGAAGTCTCTCTCACCACGCGGCCGGGCCGTGTGTCGACTGATCGGATGAGTCCTGAATGTCTGTGATCGTCGCTTCCTCGAGGTAGAAGTCTTCCTGTGCGAGTGCGGCCGGTGCGACGATCTAGCCTCCCGCCTCGTCGCGACCGACCAGCGCAAAGAGCAAGAGCGCAGGAATTAGTGTCGAGGTCTTCACCGGAAATCACGGCATCGACCGGGCCTCGTGCAATCGCGTTCAGTATCCGCCAGTCTCGGTCTATAACGTGCCCTTCGCTGGTGCTCGTTTAGCTTTCTCTCCGCCTGGCGGCGCGGTTAGTGGCCCGATACCTTCAACGCCGACTTCGAACACGTCGACCGGGTCTTCGACGCCCTTCATCACGTAGCTGCCATGTGCCACCCACCGCAGTTCGCCGTGTTCCGACTTCACCCCAACGGAGGCTCGCCGAGCAACGTCGAAGACGCTGTGCGACAGCAGCGTCTGCTTGCCAACGGCCAGCGCCATGAGGCGCGCGGTGAACGGCTTGGCGAAGCCCTCCACCTCGACTTCGTTGGCGCCGCGGGCGATGTCCTCGTCTGTGTTTTTCCGGACGACGACCTCACCTAGGTGGATACCGATCCGCGTCGCGATCTGGAAGCCAACCTCCTTCGATAACTCGTCGAGTGCCTGGTGATACGCGAGCGAGAAATGAACTGCCTCGATTGGGCGGTCGAAAAAGAGGAGGAACCCGTCGGTTTTGTCGACCTCGACGCCATTGTGCTGCGCTAGAAGGTCGCGTGCCAAGCGGTCCTGACTGCTAAAGATCTCCGACGCTCGGCTGTCTCCGACTTCCTCGGTCATGCGTGTGCTGGCCACTAAGTCAGTGATAAGTAGGGTCTTTACAAACGTGCCTTCAGGAGGCAATGTCGTACGTTGATTCGACGCGTCAGATGCATGGGTCCGGGAAACAAGTATGCGGGGATGCACGGTCGTCTCTGGCTGCGATGTACGGGCCGACCGAATCGCCGTTAGCGGGGCTATGATGGTTGCGTCTTCGCCGTCAGCCGTCGGCGTCACCGATACACGGATCACGTAAGGACCGATACCGATAACATCGCCGGATCTCAGCCGATGCGATCGTCCGAATTCCAATCGATTCCGGGCGCCGTCAACGAACACGCCGTTCGTGCTCGTGTCGATGATCGAGAAAGCACCGTACTGAAAGCTGATGGTGGCGTGCTGGCCCGACACCAAGCTGTCCGGCAACCGCCAGTGATTGCCCGACCGCCGACCGATGGTGCCTCCCTCCTCATCGAATGTCTGGCGCGACTCCTCCTGGAGATCGGCCGGTGGATCGACAATTTCCAGTATGAGCACCATGGGCGGCTAGGAAGACGACGGCCACTGTTGGCAGCGACCGTCCATTATTCCGAGGGCACGGGTCATCGGACGCTCTCCGTATGCCAACTCTTGGTTCTGCCGGCGTCAATATTCTCGTCTGACATCTTGTGCGAGTTTCTTGGGCGGCAGTACCACCTGGGGTATGTTTCTGGGCTCCACGACCGCTACGTTATCGTTAGGCGTCGCTTTGACCAAATATCTGCTTCATGGCCTCTAGGTGGTCAATTTTGAGGTAACCTCGGCCAATCGAGATGTGGCCCATAGAAGAGAGGTCGGCGAGCACACGATTGACCTGCTCCCGAGTATTTCCAACCAATCGGGCGAGTTCCTCTTGGGTGACCTGCACCGTATAGTCGCCGGAGGCGTCCTTCGTGGCCATTCGCACGAGTTGACCCCCGACCTTGTTGTAAGTATCGAGGAAGACAAACTCTTCCATGCGTGCAAGATTTGTTCGTAGCTTGGAACAGAGAAATTCTATCACCGCGATAGAAATATCAGGGGCACGTCGTATCAGGTCGAGAAAGGTGTTTCGCGTAATAACCCAAGTCTCGGTTAGCTCTAGCGCTTCTGCACTGGCAGAACGAGGTTTCCCATCCAACACTGCCATTTCTCCGAAACAGGTCCCAGGGCCACAGAATAGGATAGTCAGCTGCTCGCCATCTGAATTCGTAATAAAAAGCTTGACGCGGCCGCTCGCGACAAGAAACAGAGAGTCGCCAGGATCCTCTTGGAGGAAGATTGGCTGGCCTCGTCGGAATGTGCGAAGACGCATGTGGGACTCCAACGTGGTGAGGGCATCTTCACTGAGGTTGCTAAAAAAGGGGACGGCAGAGAGGAGATCGCGGTTAGTCATATAGATACTCTGGAGACGACGGATCTTAGCCCTCGCCCTTCCACATTGTCCCATGGCCCATTGCTTTCTGAGATTCTACGACATAGCAAACCGGGGAGAACTGCGAGGGATCGCCAGTATATGTTGCTCGAAGACCGTCAGCGTGCACTGGTAAAGGCAAGAAAAAAGGCCCGGCGGGCATCTCGCCCACCGGGCCTTTCGTGTGTCATGGTCAGAAGCTACTAGCACCTATCGGCCCGGCCGACGATATGCTGCTCGAGCGTCATGGTGTTTCCGGCATCATCAGTGATATACACGATAACCGTGGCATCTCCATCCTCGGGATGTTTGCCGCCCGGAAACGCGGACTGGTAGTGGATGACGCGCGTCACGCCTGGGCCGAGGTGGTTGCTTCCGCCCCACTGGGACGCGATTTCAGAAGCCGACAGCGTCTTATCAACTTCGAGGGTTCCGGAATAGTGATACAGACGAACTACCATCGAGGTCACCGTCATGCCGATGTTCCCGCCGGCCTCCGTGATGGTAACGGTCACGCCGGCCTCCTCATCGCGCTCGTCGCGGGGCTCGGGGCAGTAATACGCGTGCTCGTACGTCGCCTGCGGAGTGGCTTTCATGGCCGGGGTCGTTCCCGTGCCAGAAACAGCGATCGTGTTCTTCCCGCTGGTTTTATTGCTGGTGACCGTCACCTTGCCGCTGTAGGTGATCGCGTCCACGGGACTAAACGTCAGCGTGACCGTTTTTGACCCACCCGCCTTCACCGAGCCACTGGTCGGGCTGGCGGTCACGACGGCGAGCCCCGTGCTGATGTCCGTCCAGGTTAGCCGGCTATTCCCGGTGTTGGTGATCGTCAACGTCTCGGTGTTTGACGTGCCGACCGTATCGGTGCCAAAGGCCAGATTGCCGCTCAGTTCGATGATCCGCGTCGCCGTCGCGGTTGGGGCTGGCGCTGGTGTTGCGGTCGGGGCTGGCGCTGGTGCCGCGACTGGGGCTGCGGTTGGGGCTGCGGTTGGAAGGGGTGTCGGACTCAACACATTTGCCCCCCCCGAATCGCATCCCACCAGGAACAGGGCCATTCCAGCGAGCGCCACTCCACGGAGCGTTGACGACACGCTACCGATCGGGCGACGCCGCTCGCGATGAATGGTCATGGTCTGCGCACCTTGTGGGCTCGCTGCGACCTGCCGACGGTCGGGCATCGCCGATCTACATTTCGATGATCTACGACATGTCGCACAAACGTCGCACAACACGTCAGGCCTGCCAGTTGACCCAGCGGCGGTCGATTCTTCTAACTGCTTGTCCGTCAGTATTGCTGTGTTGTTCTGCTGGATCGTCATCGTCTTTTCGCCTTTTTGATACTGTCTGCGGCCCATCCGCATTCGATGACCGCAGTGTAGGCAGGCACGATTCGGCTCACCATGACGTAGCGCACAGAGTCTCTGTGAAAGTGATCACACAGAGCGAGACGGAGAGCCGTGGGTTAATGGAGGAGTAAGTCCACCTGCCGACGGGCGGGTATCGCCTATCTACATCTCGATGATCTGCGACACGACTGTGGGTGTCGGTTATTGGAGTCCGGGTCGAAGCTTCATGACGTACGGGACTTCGTCTGTCACGCGAACATCACCACCACTTCCCGCTACTTACAGTCGTCATCGCACCGGTTAGCGGACGCACTGACGCGCATGGAAACTCATCGGCGGCAAGGGTGTCCTGAAAATGTCGCACAAAGTTGCACATAATTCTGACGCCACGCACCCGCGCTAAGCTCCGTTCCCGTTGCACCGCTTGCCGCTCCTGAGTAGGCTAGGAATGTAATGATTCCACTTCGTTCTCAGCTCATCGCTGCTGCGATTCTTGCCGTTGGTCTGTCCCCACCAGCGGCGGCTCAAGATAACCCTAATTACGGACCGCCGAACGGAACGCTCGTTCTCGCTGGTGGTGGCTCGACCCGTGGTACAGCGATCTTGGAGCGGTTTATTGATCTTGGTGGCGGGATCACTGACGGAATGTTTGTTGTCGTACCAACGGCTGGTGGGAATTACGACAAAGAGGGAAGTGTCCGTGTCTACGACGAGGCGCTGGTTTTGGCGCCTTGGAGAGATTTAGGGGTGTCGAACGTCTCGATGCTGCACACACACGACACGGCCGTTGCTGACAGTGAGGAATTTGTTGCTGTACTGCGGCAGGCAACCGCGGTCTGGTTCAATGGAGGACGGCAGTGGAGAATTGTCGATTCATACGCTGGTACGCGGACCTATGAGGAGTTTCACAAAGTATTGGAACGAGGCGGTGTTATAGGAGGGAGTTCAGCCGGTGCGACGATCCAGGGTACGTATTTGGTGAGAGGAGACACCAGCGGACCGGATATCGTCATGACCGATGAGGTTAACCATCAGCGTGGCTTCACGTTCCTTCGCCGGTCTGCCATTGACCAGCACGTCGATACGCGAAACCGTTGGGACGATCTCGTGCCGGTGATTGACCGAAACCCAGAGCTGCTCGGTATCGGAATATCGGAAAGGACGGCTGTGGTCGTGACGGGAGATACGTTTAAGGTCATCGGACTCGGAGAGGTGGCGGTTCACGATCGAACCCGCGCGTATGAGGCGGGTGAGAAACCGTATTTCTTGTTGCACCCTGGGGAGCGCTTCGATATGGACTTGCGTGCGATATTACCGTAGGCCTGAACGGCTACATGACAGTCGTCCACGCTCAGATACTCTGCGAGACTTTGTCTGTCCTGAACGTCGCATAAAACGTCAGACCTGCCAGCTGATCCAGCGACGACCCATCCAAGATGGTCCGTTTTATTAGGAAAAACTGGAGCCGACGAGCGGACTCGAACCGCTGACCTGCTGATTACGAATCAGCTGCTCTACCAGCTGAGCTACGTCGGCATCTTGTGCGGGAACCGAAACACAAAATCTTAGCACACGAAGGTCTAAAGTCATGCGTTCTGGAGACTTGTCCGGCGCGAGGCGTGGGAGAGTGGGATGAACAGTCGCTCTGTATCTTGTGAAAGCAATACTAACAATCAGTGAATTTTAAGCAGCATCCTGATTGCGATGTTGATCAGATTGAGGGCAGAGAGCACCAGTAGTAAGAGTTGCGCCCAGTTCTTACTTTTGGGCAGATCCCAGCGACCGATGATTCAGGGTGTCGAAAGCGTCAACGTGAGCAGTATCAGTACACTGCCGATGATGCTGGAATCGGAAGCGTAAGTGATGAGTCGGGTTCACCGCCTGCTGTGAACTCGACCGAACTAGCGATGCCTCCGAACACGGTCGAAATTACAAGAGTGGCGACCCGACTCAAGAGACCGAAGACCATGTGGAAAGCCGTGAGAGTCGTGCAGTGGAACGCCATGGTGGCGACAGGACACCTAGTATAAGATTGGTGGTTGCTGTCACGGAGGGAGTTCACACCGTGGCGACGTGATGAGATGTCGGCGTTCATAGCCAACGGGAACGGCCAAATCACCATTCGGGGTGCACGTACCCACAATCTTAAGAACATCGACCTGACGCTGCCGAAGCAGGCGCTTATCGTCATCACTGGCGTGAGTGGTTCCGGAAAATCGTCGCTCGCCTTCGACACCGTGTACGCCGAAGGTCAGCGTCGCTACGTTGAATCCCTGTCGGCGTATGCGCGGCAGTTTCTGGAACGGATGCAGAAACCGGACGTCGATGAGATTGACGGAATCTGTCCGGCCATAGCCATTCGCCAGAAGAACAGCATCCGTAACCCTCGCTCCACCGTTGGCACGACCACCGAGATACATGACTACTTGAGACTCCTGTACGCCCGGATCGGACGTACGATTTGTCGGGTCTGCGGGAAGGCTGTTTTTCGCGACAGCGCGGAGGTGGCGGCGCGCAGGCTTGCTGCGCTTCCCAAAGGCACGCGGCTCTTGATCGGTTTCGAGATGCCGGTCGTCGACACCGCCGCCATACCGGATGACGGCTCAGGTCATGACGACACTCGAGTGAATGAGTCGGAGACGACTGAACATTGGCCGACGTCGCCTGTCGGAAGGGTATTCGACGGCTTGCATCGAAAAGGATTTCGTCGGGTGGTTGTCGGTGGTCAGGCGATGTCTCTCGAGGAGATCGACCTGGCAGTGCTGGAGGAACAGGCGACGATACGTGTCGTTGTCGATCGCGTCAAAATTGGGTCGGAGAACCTTAGCCGCATCACCGACTCGGTGGAGACAGCCTATCTCGAGGGTGGAGGCAAGTCCTTCGCTCTTGAGGTCGAGCCGGCGGTGAACCCTTCCACCGGCGCGGCACGAAACCCGGTGTTGGCCGACCCCACCGTTCACCTCTTCAGCGAGCTGTTCGAGTGCGGGGATTGCGGCATCCAGTATGAAGTGCCGCAACCTCGCTTGTTCTCCTTTAATAACCCATTTGGCGCCTGCCCCACCTGCCATGGGTTTGGCAACGTTATTGAGCTTGATCTCGATCTTGTTGTGCCAGACCAGACGAAGTCGGTCAATCAGGATGCCATCGAGCCATGGAGCAAGCCATACTACCGTTCACACCTTGCTGGATTAAAGAAGGCCGCACGGAACCGTGGCATCCGGATGAATGTTCCGTGGGCGGAGTTGACCGAGGATGAGCGACGCTTTGTCGTTGAGGGCGATGAGGCGGACTACCTGGGCATCAAAGGCTTCTTCCGGCGTTTGGAGCGAAAAAAATACAAGGTCCATGTTCGCGTCTTCCTGAGTCGGTATCGCGGCTACGTCGTCTGTCCGGAATGCGAGGGAACGCGGCTGCGGCGAGAAGCTCGCGATGTGCGGGTGGGCGATCAAACCGTCGATTTCCTCTGCAGTCTGACCGTTGCTCGGGCGCGGCAGTTTTTAGACGAACTTGATTTAACCAAGAAAGACGCGGCCATCGCCGAGAGAATTATCCGTGAGATTCGACGACGACTGACATTTCTGAATGACGTTGGATTGGAATACCTTACGCTGGACCGGTTGTCGTCGACACTGTCCGGCGGTGAGACCCAACGGATCAATCTGGCGACGTCCCTGGGGTCGGCGCTGGTCGGCACGCTCTATGTCCTGGACGAACCGTCCATCGGGCTGCACCCGCGCGACAATGAACGACTGATGCGGATCCTTCGGGAACTGCGCGACCAAGGCAACACAGTCATGGTGGTCGAGCACGATGCCGATATCATCCGTACCGGAGACTATCTGGTCGATCTTGGGCTGGGTGCCGGAACGCGTGGGGGAAAGGTCGTCTACGCTGGTCCGTACGAGCGACTGAAGGACGAGCGGACATCTCTCACGGCGAAGTACCTGCGCGGCGAGCTTGCTATTCCGTTGCCGGCCACTCGTCGAAAGCGTCTACCGGAGTCACAGGCGTTGCGGTTGGTCGGCGCGACCGAGCACAACCTGAAGTCGGTCGACGTCGAGATCCCGATCAATATGCTGACCTGTGTGACGGGAGTCAGCGGCTCAGGCAAGTCGACTCTGGTCCACGATGTCCTGTATGCCGCCATCAAGAAGGCCAAGGGTGAATGGGATAAACGAGTCGGCAGCCATGAGCGGTTGGACGGTTTAGAGCTGGTTAGCAACGTCGTGTTGGTCGATCAAGCTCCGATCGGACGGACACCGCGGTCGAATCCCGTCACGTACCTAAAAGCGTTCGATCCTATCCGGGAGCTGTTCGCGTCGACGAAGGAAGCAAAAGCCAACGGTCTGAGGGCCGGCCACTTCTCATTCAACGTGCCGGGCGGTCGTTGTGACGCGTGCGAGGGTGAAGGCGAGGTTCGAGTGGAGATGCAGTTTCTCGCCGATGTTTTTCTCCCATGCGAGCACTGTGATGGGCAGCGGTTCAAGCCCGAGGTGCTTTCGGTTCAGTATCGGGGACGTCGCATCAACGAGGTGCTCGAGATGACGGTACGCGAGGCACTTGCTTTCTTCGGCACGGTCCCTAAAGTTGTCAAGCGTCTCCAGGTGCTGGACGAGATCGGATTAGGGTACGTGAGGTTGGGGCAACCGGCGACGACGCTGTCGGGTGGAGAGGCGCAGCGGATCAAGATCGCGTCACACCTGACGTCCCGCAGCCGAAACCGGACCCTTTACATCCTCGACGAACCGACGACGGGGCTCCATTTCGATGACATTGCCAAG
>Ga0315338_1003351_pt1 | contig 14095 bp, 16 predicted proteins | sample ASW8metaG_FD_204518 | JGI IMG/M metagenome (GOLD analysis project Ga0315338, IMG submission 204518) | Ammonia-oxidizing marine archaeal communities from Monterey Bay, California, United States - ASW #8 | ecosystem: Environmental > Aquatic > Marine > Coastal | place: USA: California | collected... | reverse complement strand
CGAGTATTGCAAAACCCTTAGGCACTGTATAGTTGACGACCTGACACTCAGCCCGGTTTCCTCGCACAGCAAACCAGTGACTAACTATTAAGAACTTGTAGAGCCACAGATATGCCAGCCAAGACAATCTCCGTCGGCGTCATCATGGATCCGATCGAGAATATTACACCAAAGAAAGATAGTTCTCTTGCCATGCTACTGGAAGCAGAAAGACGGGGCGCCGAGATTCACTATATGTTGCAAGGTGATCTAAAACTCATGGATGGCAAAGCCTTAGCGAAGTCAAAAATACTACACGTGCAGGACGATCTTGAGCATTGGTTTGAAATCGGTAGCGAACAGGAAATCAACCTGGGAAATCTTGATGTCATCCTAATGCGAAAAGATCCACCATTCGATATGGAATATATTTATACCAGTTACATTCTCGATCGAGCCAAGCTCGCCGGCACACTTATTGTCAATCGACCTCAAGCTCTAAGAAATATGAACGAAAAAGCTTATACGGCATGGTTTTCAAATTGTTCCCCGCCAACACTTATTACGCAATCGATGCAGGAGATGAAAGTGTTTCTTTCGAAGTATAATCGTGTCGTCGTAAAACCGCTGGATGGTATGGGAGGGCACTCGATTTTTGTCGTCAGTCAGGATGATAAAAATGCTAATGTCATTTTCGAAACATTGACGAATAATGGGCGTCTGTTTGCAATGATACAGGCCTATATCCCCGAGATAAGCGATGGCGACAAGCGCATTCTATTGATCGACGGTGAACCGATTCCATACTCGCTTACAAGAATTCCGCCTGCCGACGATAACAGGGGCAACCTCGTAGTAGGCGCCACTGGAACAGGACGTGAACTGAGTAAAAGGGATATTTGGATTTGTTCTCAAGTCGGTCCACTACTGAAAGAACATGGCGTGATATTTGCCGGTATTGACATCATTGGCGATTTTTTAACCGAAATCAATATCACGAGCCCTACCGGTATACGCGAACTTGATAAAATTTTCGATCTTAATATTGCAGGCAATCTATTCAACACAATCGAAAAAAAACTCGATTGATCCCTAGTAACGGATTACCCACTTTTCACTCCAGCAAGAGAAAAACAATTAAACTGGATCAATCCCTAAGAATGCATTTCCTGGTACCAATAAGCAGGCCAGGAGATATACTGTTGATATGAAATTCGAAAATTCACTAAATAATCAGTTATTAATCGCCATGCCAGGCATGCATGATCCGAATTTTCACAGCACAGTTACGCTGATTTGTGAACATAATGATGAGGGAGCCCTTGGGATCGTAATTAATCGTCCACTGCATCTGAACCTTGGTGGTCTATTTGAACACATGTCACTCGACGAACCGGATATGGCAGCGGCAAAAAACCCAATATTGAGTGGAGGTCCTGTCGCTCGCGAACGTGGCTTCGTATTACACAATCCGGGACTCACATTTAAAAATTCTATGACAATCTCCGAGAATATTCGGCTTACACTATCTCAGGATATTCTCAACGCACTTGCGGCCGGCAAGGGGCCTGAAAAATCTTTGATAGCCCTTGGCTATGCCGGCTGGGAGCCTGGTCAGCTTGAGACAGAAATGCTGGCTAACACCTGGCTAAATATTCCAGCAAACCCGGAAATAGTTTTTGATATCCCATTTTCCGACCGATGGGTATATGCAACAAATTCTCTAGGCATCGATATCAGCCGCTTGTCATCTCATGCCGGACACGCCTGACACCAATCATCCCGAAACTATTGTTGCTTTCGATTTCGGGCTTCGCCGCATTGGTATTGCTGTGGGCCAGAATATTACTGCATCTGCCAACCCCATCTCAGCTATCAGTAATAGTGATACGGGCCCCGATTGGCAAGCGATTAGCGCAATCTTAAGTGAGTGGTGCCCGGCGCGGTTGATCGTCGGAATGCCATTGCACAAGGATGGATCACCATCGGAAATGGTTAGACATATAAACCAGTTTATCGGTGAACTAGAGCGCTTTTCAAGACCGGTTGAAACGGTCGATGAAAGCTATTCATCGCTAGAAGCTAGTGAATTGCTGAAGTTGGAACGCACACTTGGATTGCGCGGCCGAATCAATAAAGAGGCAATCGATAGTGTAGCCGCCATGCTCATCGCAGAACGGTGGCTCGGAAGATCTAGCTAAGTTAATGCTGTCTTTGCTCCAAGTGCCTCTCATCGTTAGAATTACTTCGCCATGAATGTCACTGGATTATTTGAAGCGCCACATGTCATCGATGACAGCGACTTGCAAATTTCTCCCGGCGGTGGTCGATTGCGTCACTTGCTGACACTTAAGACTCTCGGCAAAGTGCATATTTTCCGAATCCTGGACGAGGCCGAGACATTTCTTAGCCCGCTTGGACATCCAGCGGTCAGAACACAGTGCCTCAAAGGGCTAACTGTCGCCAATTTGTTCTTCGAACCCAGTACACGAACTCAGATATCGTCATGACAGAAACAGTAATCACTGATACAGGATCCCAAAAAAACCGCGCTACGATCTTTGTTGAAAACGGTAAAATTATCAAGGTATGGAGTTATCTGGGAGAACAGTATATTTTTCGCCTAGCGACGCCGCACTGTGCGAGCCACGCAGAACCGGGAAGTTTCGTACACATACAATGCGACGCGGAACTGCCGATGCGCCGGCCATTGTCGATCATGCGAGCAAACAGCGTCGAGGGTTGGATTGATCTTCTGTTCAAGGTAGTCGGCGAAGGTTTAGCGTTGTTCGCTACCAAAAAACCGGGAGATAATTTAAGCCTGATTGGGCCTATCGGCCAACCTTTCCGACCCGACGCTGAGCGCCCTAATACATTGCTTATTGGTGGCGGAGTCGGTATCCCACCAATGATTTTTCTGGCGGAATATCTCGTACAGGATGACCGAGATTGGCATCCTGTTGTCTTGATGGGTTCTGAAATTTCGTTTCCATTCGAATTGCAGAAATCAACTATCGAATGCGACTGGTTACCGGCCGACACTAACAGTGCAATGCCACTATTGGAACAATGGGGAGTTCCCAGCCGCCTGGCGAGTTTTTCTGAGTTCAATGGCTGTCATCGTGGATATGTCACAGACCTCGCGGAAAAGTGGCTTACGAATTTATCGGCTGATGAAATTGCAAAGACTACAATCTTTGCCTGTGGCCCGACAGCCATGCTCAAAGCTGTTGCCGAACTTGCTCGAAAAAACAATATCCCCTGTCAGATATCGCTCGAAGAATTCATGGCTTGCGCTGTTGGCGGTTGTGCGGGGTGCACCGTTCTCGTGCAAACATCGGAAGGTCCTGCGATGAAACGTGTGTGCGTCGATGGTCCGGTCTTCGACGCCACCACTATATTTCCTTAGGAACAGTACTAGTGTTAAGTTATCTCAAACTAAGATCTGGCTCGGGATCTGAGCTAATTATAGAGCCATACAAAGATAACGCTCTAATCTATTCACCCACAAATACTATTAACCAATGTAATACTGTAGCCCCCAATAAAGACTGTCTAATATAATGAAACACTCGGAGTAAAACGTGATAAGAGTCACGGAAAACTTTCGAACAATTCAAAATTTATTGACGCAAGCAGCCTCTGATGCAGGTCGTTGTAAAGAGAAAATTCGGCTTTTAGCAATTAGCAAGAAACAGCCCGTAAAAAGTATTCTGCAGGCGGCATCAGTTGGTCAACGCGACTTCGGTGAAAATTTTGTCCAGGAAGGGTTGAAAAAAATGGAGGACATCGATCGAGATGACCTCATCTGGCATTTTACTGGTCATTTACAAAGCAATAAGACAAAGTTCGTCGCAGAGCGATTTCATTGGATTCACACGGTCGACCGTCTAAAAATTGCAGAACGACTTAGCCAGTATCGACCTCATTATGCAAATGATCTCAACGTCTGTATTCAGGTCAATATCGGCGAGGAAATAACCAAGGGCGGCGTGACTGCGGCCGAAGTTCCTGAACTGGCTCAAGCAATATGTGAATTAAAGGGTTTGAGATTCCGTGGCCTAATGTGCATACCTGCTATCCGACATAGTTTTGAGGAACAGCGTAAGCCATTCGCAAAGATTCGAATCCTGTCTGAATCATTGCAGAAATCAGGTATAAGTACTGATACTCTATCGATGGGCATGACCGCAGACTATGTGGCGGCAATTCATGAGGGCGCTACAATCGTTCGCATCGGCACGGCACTTTTTGGCACCAGAGAATGATCAAACATCTGGGATTAAGAGGTTTGAGATGATTAATCACAAGATAGGATTTATCGGCGGCGGCAATATGACTCGAGCAATAGCAGGGGGATTGCTGCGGGTCGGCATGCATGCCACAAACATCCTGATCGCCGAGCCAAAATCTGAGCAGTGTGATCTTCTTCGGCAGGAACTTTACGGAGCATTGATCAGCAACGATAATTACTTAATTGCGAGTCAAGCGGAAACGCTGCTGTTCGCCGTCAAACCTCAAATTCTCAAACCTGTCTGTTCTGATTTGGCTTCGATCGTGCAGAGAGACAAACCACTGATTATTTCGATTGCTGCCGGATCACGAATAAACGATATTGACAAATGGCTAGGTGGCGGCATGCGTATCATTCGCGTTATGCCCAATCAACCAGCGCTAATTAACCAAGGTATCTCGGCGTTGTTTGCAAATAAATTCACCAAGAATATCGAGCGCGATGTAGCTGGAAAAATCATGTCGGCCATTGGTCGAGCTATCTGGCTCGAGAGCGAATCGCTGATGGATGCTGTTACTGCCATCTCCGGCACAGGACCAACCTATTTCTATTTTTTAATCGATGTAATGATCGAATCGGCTGTCAATTTTGGCATTGATCCTGAAACTGCAAGATTTCTGGCTATCGAAACTGCGTGTGGTGCAACAGCACTAGCGTCAGCGGAGACAGAGTCGATGTCATCGCTCATTGAACGAGGACGATCTCCGGGTGGTACAACACAAGCCGCTCTTGAGTGTCTTGATACCGCAGATGTGCGTGATAGCTTTGCCAAAGCTATTGATGCCGCAAAAGAGCGATCGATTGAACTTGCTCAGCAAGTGGGTAAAGACGAACTCGTCAGATAATGATCAAAGCTCTCATATTTTTGCTCGATACTTTTTCGCGACTCTACCTGCTGATACTGCTAATGCGTTTCTGGTTACCATTGCTACGGGCCAATTTTCAAAACCCGATTGTGCGGGGAGTATTGCGCTACACATCGTCCATCGTCGTCCCAGTACGCCGTTTCGTATCACCGATCGGACGACTGGATACCGCAACCATATTGATCGCATTTGCTATTCAGTTTGTGGTTCTACTTACCATCAGTGTTCTAACAAACATCAATTATGGAACTCAGCCCTTCGTTGCATTATTCGAGTCCAGTTCGATACTGGCATTCGCACTATCTGCATTGCTCGAACTCGCGATGCTCAATGTAACACTGTTCATTTTTTCTATAGTCGTTCGAGTCATTCTCAACCTGTTAGGGCGTTATTTTGGTCCAATTTCAGACATGCTTGTCGATTTTACTGAGCCATTGATAAAACCGATACGTACGGTGATTCCCCCATTGGGCATAGTTGATTTATCTGCGTACATCACCGTCATTCTATTGATAGCCCTTAACATTGCTTTGGCCGATCTATTAGCGGGAATTCGCTAAAAGTGGTGCACTTGAACCGCTGTATTCCGGGCAGGAACAGCGTATACCGTGGCAATTGATTCTGAATAAATCGGACTCGTTCGGTTTTATAGCCTAGGCGCGATTATCTTTAACAAAACTCTCTACCGTTTGTCTGAGAAGTCCCAATTTTCCGTGAAAGAAATGTGTTGTATCTTGAAAAACACTGAGTGCGGGACCCGGTTCAAGCTTATTAAGCCATTCCACGATGGCGTCTATATTAACTAACTCATCCTGATCTCCATGAATAATCAACCACGGACAATCGGGTTGTGAATCTATATGGTTTGAACAACGTGAAACGGCCGGCGCAATGCTGATCAATCCCTCAAGTTTAGTTTCAAGCGATGCGTGAATAGTAATCACTGCACCAAACGAGAATCCTGCAAGCCAAATCGGTAGATCTGGTTCACGTTCTTGCACCCATCGGATGGCTGCGCACGCATCCAGTAATTCACCTTGTTCATCACCGTATTCGCCCTCGCTCTGGCCAGTACCGCGAAAATTGAAACGCAAGACGTTAAATTGCTGTCTGATAAATGCACGCGCCAAAGTATAAACAACCTTGTTGTACATCGTTCCACCGTGCAACGGATGTGGGTGACATATTACTGCGCTCGCAACTGAAACTGAATCCTGCTGTGATTCGAATAATCCCTCGAGTTTTCCGGCGGGACCTTCGAAAATGAAGTTTTCAACTCGTAAATGACAATGATGCTGTTGCAAGGTAAGTGAACCAGCAAATAAAGTTCTTTAACTATTCGAACGTAACCGGTTCCATGTCCTGCAAAGCAACCAGTTCAATTTCGAAAACCAGCATCGCACCCGGTGCAATAACATTACCGGCACCGCGTTCCCCATAGGCCATATCGGGTGAGATCGTTAATTCTCTTGTTTCTCCAATCTTCATGCCAACAACTCCACGATCCCAACCCTGTATTACCCGTCTGGCGCCCAGCATGAAGCTGAAATACTTGTCTCGGTCGACAGAGCTATCAAACTTATATCCCCTATTGTTTTTCGCCGTTTCATCATATAACCACCCCGTATAATGCACGACCGCTATCTGGTCATTCTCAGCCGTATTACCTGTCCCCTCTTTGAGAATTCTCATCGATAGACCGGGAACAATTTCAACCATAGGCATAGTTTGATCTCCTACTTCAAGAGGCAATAAAGAGTCATTAGCCTGATCAACCCTGTTCAATGCGAGCCGATCACAGGCAGTCAAAAAAATTAGTGAGGCAATTATCGGAATTGATTCTCCGAATTTCATTCTGTTCTATCCCTATTTGATGTTTCCTCGGTAAGTCAAACTTACCAACTGTACGACATACAATACCGAAAATTCTAACTAGATTTTTCGAAATCCATCGATGCCGAATTAATGCAGTATCTTAAACCTGTCGGTTGCGGGCCGTCTTCGAAAAGATGGCCTAGATGTGCGCCACAGTTGCTGCACACAACTTCCTCTCGAATCATTCCGTGATCCGTATCAGTTACCGTCTTGACATTCTCCTTGGCTAGCGGTAACCAAAAACTTGGCCAGCCGGATCCAGAGTCAAATTTGTGATCGGAACTGAATAATTCCTTTCCGCAACAAAGACATTGATACTTTCCATCTTCCTTGTGGTCAACATACTTACCTGTGAATGCAGGCTCCGTACCTTTATTTTGTGTGATATCAAACTGCTCATTAGTTAGTCTGGCGCGTAATAAATTATCACGTTTTTGATTAGTATCATTCATCGGGTAGTTTTTCCAAAATTATTCTCAAATTCTATGCTCATATTCTATCCTCATAAGGAACAATAATCTGTAAGTCTCAACTTCTAGATTTTCGTTACTAACCAGCATCTTCTGACCTATTTAGTTTTTTTCTTTTTTTTAGAAATAGTTTTTTTGTTTATTTTCTTTTTTTTAGTAGTAGTTTTTTTGCGGGATACTTTCTTTCTACTAGTCGCCTTTTTTACTTTGGATTTCTTTTTTGACTCTATATTTAATAGTAAGTTATTGATACGACGAACATAATCTGCTGGGTTCTCTAATTGAGATCCATCGGCAAGCAATGCGTGATCGAGAACGATCTCTGATAATTCGTCAAACTTATTACTGTTGGTTTCAGCGTGTAACCTCTTTGCCAACGGATGGCTTACGTTTATTTCCAGTATCGGTTTCGACTCCGGTAATTCTTGCCCGCTGGCCTCGAGCATACGCCGTAATGGAGGACTCAAATCCTGTTCACCGGCAACAACACAGGATGGTGATTCGATCAGACGTTGGCTAACATTGACTGCCTCAACTCTGTCTTTAAGTGCCTGCTTGATGCGTTTCAATAGTGGTTTATATTCATCGTTCATTGACCGCTGAGTAATCTCACTTCCTACATCGGGTAGAGTAAATTGCCCACGTCCAATATCCTGAAAACTCTTGCCCTCGAATTCAGACAAGTGGGTAACCATCCATGGATCAATACGATCACATAACAACATCACTTCAATCCCATGTTCTCGAAATTTTTCAAGATGTGGACTTGCAGTTGCCGTTGCAAAATTATCCGCAAGGACATAGTAGATTTTGTCCTGATTCGCTCCCGCACGACTAAGGTAGTCTGTAATCGACTGATCCTGTTTGTCAGTTCCGATATGAGTGCTTGCAAAACGCAGAAGTTTTACCAGCTTATCGCGATTTAGTTGATCTTCTACAAAGCCTTCTTTGACAACCTGCCCGAATTCTTTCCAGAATTTCTCGTAATCTTTTGGATCATTTGTTGCCATTTTACTTAACATATCGAGGACTCGACGTACCAATGCATTACGTATGACTGTGAGTGCTGGATCCTGTTGCAATATTTCTCGGGATACATTGAGCGGCAGGTCGGCCGAATCGATGATCCCCCTAACAAAACGCAAATACAAAGGAAGAAACTGCTCCGCTTCATCCATGATAAAAACGCGCTGTACATAAAGTTTCAGTCCCTGCGGGGCTTCCCGATTCCAAAGATCAAATGGTGCATTTGCGGGAATATAAAGGAGGCTCGTATACTCCTTCTTGCCTTCTACCCGGTTATGGCTCCAACAAAGTGGGTCGGTAAAATCGTGCGAAAGATGTTTATAAAATTCCTTGTATTCTTCTTCGCCAATTTCCGTTCGTGACCTGATCCAAAGCGCCGTTGCAGAATTGACCGTATTTGGCTCCGCGTTCGTATCACCAACTTTTGATAAGAGGACCGGAAAAGCAATATGATCCGAATAGTTTCGAATCAGGTTTTCGAGGCGTAGTGAATCCGAGAACTCGGACTCAGCATCCTTGAGATATAAGGTGACACGTGTTCCTCGTTCCGGAACATCAGTATTTTCGATCGAAAATTCGCCCTGGCCATCGGATTCCCAACGTACACCCTGATCTAGGGGTAATCCCGCTCTCCTGGATTCCACTTCAACTTTGTTAGCAACAATAAATGAAGAATAGAAACCTACACCAAACTGTCCAATCAACTGGGCATCTTTCTTATCGTCACCAGTTATTTGTTCAAGGAACTCGGCAGTTCCGGATTTTGCAATAGTACCGAGATTTTCAACAAGCTCGGTACGGGACATACCAATACCATTGTCAATCACACTGATGATTTTTGCAGTATCATCGTATTCGATGCAAATCTTGAGATCCGGATCTTCTTTCAATAATTCTGGTAACGCCAGTGCCTCAAAGCGAAGTCTATCCGCTGCATCAGAAGCATTCGATATGAGTTCCCGCAAAAATATTTCCTTGTTACTGTAGAGTGAATGGATCATTAAGTGCAACAACTGTCGCACTTCGGTCTGAAATCCAAGTGTTTGCCGGTCCTCGTTCTTACTCACCTTTGTACCCTCCGCAAAAACAGGTCATAAATTGACAAACACAATAGTGCTGTTCTCAAGCATTTCAAGGGTTTCATGATATTGTGGCAATCATATGCTAACGCAGCAGAATTGGTTGAATAAAAAATTTTAACTATTTTTTAGTTAGTGAGAAATATTTGATGGAGCAGATTTCTACATCGACATTTTGAGCACTATTAGTGCTGCCCACCAACTGCTGGTTAGGGAAGAATTTCAATCGGAGTGTTATTTGGCGTCATTAGCCAAATATCGATGATGTCCGAATTAGAAACTGCAATACAGCCATTTGTCCAATCCTTTGTTTTGTAATAAGTAGCAGAATAGATAGGTCTATTTGGCTGCCCATGTATCATTATTTGCCCTCCCGGGGGAACCCCCTTCTGCCGGGCTTCTTGCAAATCTTTCGAATTTGGGTAAGAAACATGAATTGCCAGAAAATAATTACTGTTAGGATTCCTTGTATCAAGCACATAATGACCTTCGGGAGTTTTAAAATCTCCCTCTTTTTCCTTATCTCCGACTGGAGCAATACCGAGCGCAATATCAAATGTCTGAAATATTGTATCGTTCCAAAGTAGGTGTAGTTTGCGCTTTTCTTTTTCGACGATAACCTTGTCGGCCATTGGGAATTCGGCGGCTAGGACCATCGGTGAAATAGCAATCAAACCAATCACTATCAATGCCCGATATAAGACACTCAAAGAATATATATATTGGCGCAAGTGAACTTTGCTGAAAATCATCTTATTAGCATGGGAAATCGAACACGCGTACCAGAACGAACTCTGTGCAAATCAAGTTTTGGATTGTACTGGCGAAACAACCAAATAGGCACATCATATTGGCGAAGTGCCAAAATCCACACTGATTCATTTTTCTTTACGACGTGCTCTTTGACGCCGCTGATAGTGTGATTGCGAAAAAAGTTATCCTGCTGCTGGCGATGATAAGCCATTCTAAAGTTTTCGAAAGCTTTTACATCTACGTGGCTCATATCAAGTTTGATGCGCTGCCCCACTACCACAGGTGAGTAAAACCCGATACCGTTGATATCACGCAGACGCTGAGTTTTTATATCTAGCCAATCGCCGTAATGACCCAAAGTCTCGAGGGGCTGGATTTCAATCGTGTTATCAGCTGCAACACTATAATCACTTGGGTCAGATAACAAAGTCGCCTGGGTTGCACCGCGTATAGTTGTGGCAAACTTTTCCACCACTGCATGAGTGCTGATTTCTGTGCTTTCCGACGCATCAGCCGGATCGGTAATAGCCGGCTTATCCGCAATAGCAACAATGGTCTGTGATTCAACAACCTTTTTTGTAGGCTTAGTAGTAACAGTAGAAACCGGACCAGCAGCTGGCAAACGTAAGCGTTGTCCTGTTCTAATGTAATGCCAACCGTCAAGATCATTTAATGCGGCCAATACCGATACCCTGGTTTTATATTCTGCGGCTATCTCTGACAAAGTATCGCCACGAACAACTGTATGAAACAGGTCAGGCAACTGCTGTGTAAATAGCTCATCTACCGGTAGTGCAGCAATCAGCTGCGAAATCGGTGCCTTTAAAAGGTTGCGCGGCATTCTTAATCTATAGCCTTTCGGCAGATTCTTGCTACCCTGCCAAATGGTAGACTGAAGTGCAGGATTGTGACGTTTCAGGTCGGTGCGACTGACGCCAAGTGATTTAGCAATAACGTCTGCGGAAATATAAGCTGGCAACTCTACTATTACATAATCAATAGGCTGCTCTGGCACGATGCCGGGAAAGTATTGTTCCACATTTTGGTCTATCTGCATTGCGGCAAGAAATGCAACATAGAAATTTCGGGAAGCAAACCCAAATATTCTGCTACGATACTCACGGAAAATACGCACATATTCGCTATCACCAAATTTGTGCATTGCACGCCGTACACCAGAGAGTCCATGATTGTAGGCTGTGATCGCCATTGGCCAGTTGCCGGTAATCGAGTAATTGTAAGCGAGCAACTTGCCGGCTGCTTCAGTTGCTGAGTAAGGATCGTTGCGTTCATCAAGCACATGATCAACCTGCAAAAATCGCCGTCCAGTACTTCTTGTAAATTGCCAAATTCCAGATGCACCAACATGGGATCTGGCGTTTGGGTTATAGGACGACTCGATGTGAGGCAATGCAGCAAGCTCAATTGGCACATGTAGCCGTGTAAACTGACTGTTAATATGATTGCGGTAGAGGCCGGCCTGCACAAGCCCGACACGAAATCGATCCGAAAGTCCTTGTTGATACCTAATCTGATCTATAGCGTCTTGCAGAGTTTTATTCTTTACATCCGCCGGCCAGAGTGCGAGAACGCGTTTTTCCTCTGCTGTCAATTTGTCGCGTTTGCCATTTGCCAATATTGACAGAATCGACTGATAATGCTCCCGACGTGCTCCGGCCCTCCGATGTCGATCTCGGCGACTTATGTTAGCCGGGATATCGAGCTGCTCATAAATTACAGTAAGATCGCGATTATCGTGCAATACTCCCTGATCACTCGTGTATTTACTAAATACTGCGATCCAAAAGTTAATGTCCGATTCAAGCTCAGCAGGCCGCGGGAATTGACTATTGTCTGCGGCCAATGCTGAGGCACTAAGGAAACAAAAAAGCGTATAAATACGGAAAATAGCGGTCATAAGGTTAAATTGGAATCTTATCTAAGGAATATGGCTATTAAATAATTGAATAGTTCACAGATAATTGTCCATTATTGGTATATAAAGCAACAATAACCAAGAATACTTCGTAGGGAATAAGTACATGAACGAAATACAAGCACCCGATTTCGGATTCGATTGGGCCACCCTGTACGAAAAATTTCAGGCAGTAAGTGTCGACTTCGGAATCAAGTTCATTGCCGCGATTGCGATCTTTTATATCGGTCGTCTGATTGCTCGTTTTGTGAGTAAAGGTATACATAAAATCATGGAGGCGCAAAAAGTTGATAAAATTTTGGAAAGCTTTGTCACCAATTTAGTTTACTGGGCCTTAATGACTTTTGTCATAATTGCAGCAATAAACCAGATTGGTATCCAAACAACCTCTCTGATCGCAATCATGGGTGCTGCAGGTCTAGCCATCGGCTTAGCGCTGCAGGGGTCGTTGGCAAACTTTGCTGCAGGTGTACTAATCGTCATGTTTCGCCCCTATCGGGTAGGTGACTTTGTCGAAGCTGCTGGAGTTTCAGGTTCGGTAGTTCAAGTACAAATCCTCAGTACAATCTTGAAGACAGTCGATAATAAGCAAATTGTCGTACCCAATGCACAAATCATGAGCAGCATCATTACAAATTTCTCTGCTAACGAGACGCGGCGCGTGGATCTTGTCATAGGCATCAGCTATAACGATGACATTGATAAAACACGCACCATAATTCAGGAATTAATCAATGCAGATAATCGAATTCTCAAGGATCCTGCCTGCCTTGTCGCAGTATCGGAACTTGCAGACAGTAGCGTCAATATCGCCGTCCGTCCCTGGGTTAAGACGGCAGATTATATGTCAGTCAAGTTCGGACTAACGGAGACCATTAAAAAACGATTTGACAAAGAAGGTATTTCATTCCCATTTCCACAACAGGACGTTCATATTATTAAGGATACTTAGCGATTGAACTAACAAATGGGAGTATACCGCCCTGATGGAAATTCAGATGAGTACATATAAGATATTAATCATTACAGCGATGGGGATCATTCTGGCTGGCTGTGCAAGCAATCCCGATCCGATAATTGATCAGCAAGGTGTTAACCAAGAAAAATTCGCACAGGATTGGACCGAGTGTGAAGCTTATTCTGAAGAAATCGACACTGTCACAGGCATCGCCAAAGGCGCTGCAACCGGTGCTATTGTCGGTGGAGTAGCCGGTGCCATCGGTGGAGATGGAAGAGAGAGCACCGCATACGGTGGCCTATACGGCGCTACCCGTTCCGGTCTCGATGCTAATCGCGACAAACAAATGATATTCAAGCGCTGCATGCGTGGCCGCGGGTATCGAGTCCTGAATTGATATTAGAAAATCATCAGAGTAGCTTGAAAGCATAAGTCAACAGGTTACAAATACTGTCTGGATACAGAAAGATAGTAAAGTGAGGCGGAGTTGCAGCCAGTGCAGATGTTCGGAACTTAAGAAAATGATATTCGGTTACAGAATTCACTATCTACCGTTGCTGGTTACTACCGGAATTTTCTTATTCGGCAGCTCAGTCCTGCAAGCACAATCTCCACTCAAGATTTATCCTAATGATGTCGCGGCTATATCTTCATTACAGAACGGAGAAAATTTAACAACCCCACTTGAAAATGGATCGGGACTGCAACCGATAAACGATTTTCCAGATCACAAGCTCGAGTCTTCAATATTTGCTCAACAGCTAATGGAAAATTTCCAGATCTATAAAAACCTGTTAGCCAATGACATGACTGCCGAGGCAGATACCGTTGCAAAACGCATCGTTGAGTTATCCATCAA
>Ga0315338_1003350_pt1 | contig 14105 bp, 9 predicted proteins | sample ASW8metaG_FD_204518 | JGI IMG/M metagenome (GOLD analysis project Ga0315338, IMG submission 204518) | Ammonia-oxidizing marine archaeal communities from Monterey Bay, California, United States - ASW #8 | ecosystem: Environmental > Aquatic > Marine > Coastal | place: USA: California | collected... | reverse complement strand
CTGTCAGATACCATTCAGGTACAGTGATTCCGGGCGGTACTGTCGGTTGAAACTTGAATCCAAGATCAACAGGAAAAACACCACCAGTGATTAAGATTGCACCTGATATTGCCATAACCATTGGTACGTCAAATACTAAGAATCTTGGGAAGTGAACTGCCATGAGGCCTAACATGACTATGGGTAGGATAAAGACATGTTGCGTATAGAATCTCAATACAAAGTCATGGAATCCACTTCCAAACGCTGCATCACGAATTGTTGGACCGGCAATCGGTATTGAATTAGTAAGTGATGCTGCAATGCTAATTGCTAGTTCTGCTCTTTCACTAAATATTATATCGTAACCAGTAAATGCCTCTAAAATTGTAACAGTACCTAATATTACACCAGTAACCCATAGTATCTCGTTTCTAATTTTGTATCGTCCACTGAAATATTGATAATACATGTGTAAGATTGCCAGCATTACCATAGCATTAGAACCATGATAGTGTATGTTCCGTATGTGAAAACCAAACGGAACATCATTGTTAATGAACTCGACACTGTCCCATGCTCTATCCAGTATTGGTTCATAATAGAACATTAACAGTGCACCAGAAACACCAAGAATGATGAATGTGATGAACGTAAGCATTCCCAAGAATCCGAATGGACTTACGAATCTTGCAGGGAATGAGAATTTTATTGCAGTAAAGATTGTTCTGTCAATACTATCCCAAATCCAATAAATAAAGGCAAGAGCGCCGTTTCTTCTAACTTGTATGGCGGCCATATCCTACAACTCCATTTTTATTTGGTCCCCATATAGGAGGTAAAACGAATAGATAACCATCTGAATCAGCTTCAAAATTTAATTCTGGTAAAGTGTTTGATGGTGCTGCTTGTAATGATGCAGGGCCAGCGAAGGCTGTTCCCGTTACAGGATCATACATACTTCCGTGACAAGGACACTCTCCTCGCATACGACCTTCTTGTGGCCAATACTTCCATACACACCAAAGATGAAGGCATATCATACTATATGCTCTAAATGATGATACTGCATTTTTACCACCACCATATTTTTCTGGCAATCTGATGAACTGCCATTTTCTAAATGCTTCTTCATCTAAAACACGGTCACCTGTTTTTGGATAAGTAATAACTTCTGCATGGTTAATTGGAAAAGTGTTAATATTTGCTTGTGTACCATCTGGCAATTCTACTGGAACTTTTTCGGCAGATGCAGATGATGGATTTGGAAGAAAAGTTCCCCATGGTACAAAAGGTGCAAAAGCTAAACCTGTTCCTGCAGCACCCATTAGTTTTAGAAAGTCTCGTCTAGATAGACTACCAGTACCCTGATCCGCCATTTAGTTTCAAATCTTGTCAGATTGGTTATAAATCTTATTTCACTGATTGGTTACTAATGTACGCTTTCTTCGTGCAAAAATTATTCCTATAATGATCGCTATGATAATTCCAACTATAGCCAGCATCAAGACAGGATTAAATTCTATTTGCTCTGTAATTTTTGGTTTATCCACTATTGTATGATCTACAGTAAACATAATATCATTAATTACTGAATTTCCTGCTTTATCAACTCCAAATACACTAATTTCATATTCACCGTCATCCAGTAGCGTAGTGTTAAATGAATATACTGTTTTATCTATAATTCTTTCACCTGTTGGAAGTAAAAATGAAATCTTATCTGTTTCAGGCAAATTCTTATCAGTTATTATCAAATCAATAAAAAGTCTATTTGAAATAGAAGTATTGTTTTTTGGTGAATTTATCTCTAATATTGGAGGCTCAGTATCAATCATAAAATCAAATGATTTAGTTGATTCAAAACCTATACGATCACTTGCACTAATTGTTAGAACGTGTGAACCGTCAGAAATATCTGATATATCTAATCCGTCAGTTGGAATTTCAGTTTTATTTCCATCTAGAAAATATGTAACAGTATTCAAATTATCTTCAATAATTTCAGGCAGGATTTTATTTTCTGGATTAACAAACTCTGGTAAATCTAATACTATCTCTGGTGGCGTGTCATCTGGTGTTACTGTTGTAAATTTTGCTGCAAGTGTAATTGGTTCAGTGATACTATTACCCTCAAATAATGTTGAATGAACTAATAATGAATAAGTTCCTGTTTGATTGATTGGTGCAAATAACACTGTAGATGTATGATCTTTATTTTTAACAGGGAAAAAACCTCCTCCTTGACTAAATGGTGTTGTGCCGAGCCAATCAATTGATGGCCATCCTAAAAAGTGGCCAAAGACACCACTGGGTACATTTGTGGAAATAATTTTTCCTAATGGATCAATAACAAAAACAGAAAAATTTGTATTTTTTTCTTTCCATGAAAATTCGATTGCTCCAGAATTAATTGTATTATCATTAACATCTAAAAAGTATTGTCTCCAATCACCTGACATGTAACGGTTTGTCATATCAAATGCTCCTTTGACAAAACCATTTCCATAGTTTATACTATTCTGTTCTCCATGAATTACAATTGGAATGTCTTTTTCTACTGAATGTATAATTGAATAACTAACTGGAACGTTTAGTTTATGATGTTCCCCTTTAAACATTAAAAATCCATCATATGTTCCAGTTTTCTGATCAGTGGTGGTTTTTATTGTTGAATTGATTTGAATATTACTTAATGGCGATACAGAAATTTTATTTTCATTAACTGATACAGCATCCCATGAATCTTTTCCAAAATAACTTGCAGTTAATGAATAATCCATTGATGTTGAATTTTGATTTATGTCTCCAATCCAAAAAGAGTATCTTGATGGTACTGGATAAACACCAATTACTGGTGTGTCTTCAAATTTCTCTTCTGGATTAGTGATACGCAGTTCTTGAACTGTACCCCAAGAACCACCTCTATTTACTAATGAGAGTTCGTTACTTGAAATTTCAGTATCACTATTTTTATCATTCCAATCATAGAGATAGAGAGATGATATACGTAGATCATCTGCATAAATTGGATTTGTTTTATTCATGAAAGTGTCAAATTCAAAATTTGCATTCAAAACTAGTAATGAGGAATCATTGGGAAAAATGCTCTTACTTGTTGAATTTTGCACACTATAAGCATCTGGTATAAAATTAGCCAGAGGAATATAATTTGGTCTGTATGTCTTTGATTTATTAAAAAATGAATCTTGTAGGTGTGGTTCTGTCGTTCCATTTAGAGTAAATTTTTCAATTAATTCGAGTTTTTGAGGAATTATGCTTATTTCAAGCGTTCTGTTTGTAGGATTTTCAATAGTAAATGTTGTTGTACTTGTTTCACCTGGTCCAAGTCTCCCTCCAAACCAACTTGTCTGTGGGATGTCTTTTATGGGCATTGTGAATTCTTCAAAACCAATTGCTGTTGAATTGATATTAATTATTGATTCATGTAAAACTGATTCGATATTTGATGATGTTACGTTATTGTGTACGATAAATACCCCGCCATGACCATTAACACTTCGTACAGCTTGCAATGAATCTACTAATCCTGTACCTTGAGTAAATACATCATTTTGTAAATCTATGGCAGTTGACATCAAAATATTCTTTACGTCATGAGGTGCAAAAGATTCTGATTTTTCATCAAGACTTTGCATAACTAGAGCTGCACTTCCAGCCACAATTGGTGCTGCCATACTTGTACCACCAAACAAACTAAATGGTTCTTTAGTAGAATCTTCTGATTTTTGTGTAACTGCAGATGGTGTAAAACTATATGCACCAATACTCATCAAGTCCGGTTTTGGATCACCTATAATACTAGGTCCCCTGCTTGAAAAATCTACAACATGATCTGAATGCATAGTTGTGTTTCCGAATCTTGGTTCGTCTTTGAATGGTTCGTAACCAACAAAGATGTTATTTGTTGTTGCACCAACGGTTACTGCTGATGGTGTAGCGCTTGGCAAGCCAATTGTTCCGTATCCATGACCAGAATTTCCTGCACTGATTACCATAAGCACGCCAGGATAATCATCAGAGAGAGAGCCCGGAACAGAAAGTGTAGTCATTATTAGTGAAATTAAATCATGACCCGGTGCATATTGAAAAACTGGAAAGTTGGAAATGCCCCAGCTATTAGATATTATATCTGCTCTTGGTGAACCAGAAAATTTCCATTCTTGATTATCATTATCGAATCCTGCAGACCATAACCACGAATAAACAATATCACCAAACCATAACGCCTTGACAGGTATTATTTTTGAATCAGGTGCTACCCCTTTAATTGTAAATTTGCTTGTGTTATTGTAAATGTCATATTCTTGAGTTCCTTTTGAGATAATAGTTGCAGCACTGGATGTACCATGACCGTATGGATCAGTCATCACACCAAAAAATTCTCCATTATCATCTATTGGTGGGAGTAATGTTCCATTTACTGCGCCTATAGTATCATTTATTTCTGCTTCATCAGAAATAACACCGTAAATATCAAGAACTTGTGCGCCAATAGTACCTGCACTGTAATCAAATTCTCCATCATCGTCATAATCATATATTAAAAATTCATTTCCATCGCCAAGTTTTCGTGGTGTTTCATCTGTGAAATCAAAATCATAATTAGGTTCTTCATCACTATCTCTGATGAAATCTTTCCAGGATGTAGACATGTCAGGGATTATTGTATCATAAACTCCGGCTTTTTCTGTGTCAGTGACTAGCACTGGAACCACTTGTAGTTGAGATAATGCTGCCTGATACATTACACCAAGTCTGTAAACGCCACTTTGTGAAGTAATGTAATCGTGCATGTTCCTGCCAATTTTCATATCATCATTGATTGTTCCATTAAGTAACGGTGAACTTCCAATCATAGGATACAATGAATTATAGACTAAGAGAGATGTTCCATTACCGTTTTGGGCGAGATTTAGAAATACGCCATCGTTTTTTGCTTTGACATATACCGATGATGTAGTATTCAGTTCACTAATCTTAGATTTTGTAAAATTCTTCATAGTTCCGTGTTTGTCAATGTTAGCTGTGAATGTAGCGTTAGTAAGAATTATTCCTTGACCATCAGCATCAAGCATGATTGGTATGTTTTCTTTATCTCTAGCTATTGCATGTTGCATGTCTTTATTCGAAAAATCAACTCCAGTGTCTACTATTGCAATTGCAACATTATTTCCAGTAACATTATACAATTCATGTACATCTTTTGAATTTGCAAGATTTCCTATCTCAGAAATTTTTGAGTGCGGATTATATTCTGTATATTTTGAATGAAAACTTAATGGAAAATCTTCCATAACATGAAGTCCTGTTGATTCTAAGATAGTAATTTTATTTTCAGGTAACGTTACAATTGAAAAAAAACCATTAGAGGTACTAACTGAATTTGACATTCCGCTTGTTAGAAAAGATATATCATCTGGGGAACCATGACCAAACACAATATACCGTTTTAAATTTTCAGCTTCATCTAATTCCTTAACTGTAATTATGTCAGAAGTTATTTGCATACTGTCAAAATCAAATGAAAATAAATTTTTTTCAATCATATCTCCTCCAAGATATCCAAATGACTCATTAGCGATAATTGGTACAAGTGATAAAACAAGAAGAAGTAATACGATTTTTATCATGATTATAAAATAATTCCGAGAATAATTATAACTATCTTCTTCTTGCTATAATGACAATTTGTAATGCAAGAATTATTGCGACAGATGATACAATTGGAAATAGTAATGCGTTAAGCTGTGATGAACCCTCTTCTATGTTTTCGACTGATGTAGAAATGGTACTAACACTTTCCTGCAAATCATTGTTTGCTTTGTCAATATTTGAACTTGCAGAATCTAATATCATGCCGAATTGTGAGGTTTCAGTCTTTAATCTTTCAAGTTCTTTTTCAGTTTCATCTAAAACTGTGTTAAGTTCTAAAATTTGTTCAGATATTCCACTGATGTCTTGTGTAAGAACATGTGTTACGGCACTTCCATGCGATATGTTTCCTTCGTCAAATGTAACCATGTGGAACACATATGTCCCCTCTAATCCAGGAAAGTAATCCACATAATACAGTCCTTGATGCAAAGTGGTTAACACTGATTCAAGATTTTCTACTTGACCATTAGGCAAGTGAACATGTGATGTTCCTAGAATTGTTTTTGGATCATTTCCAATTAATAGCCCATCACTGGAAGTCTGTACGAAAACCCTAAACAAGCTACCAACTGCACCTGTTTCTGGTGCAAAGACTGTTGTTCTTACATCTCTCTCTATTGGTACATTAGTTAGTTCGGATGTTGATGCAAATTTTATATCAAATGTCTTTGTTAGACCTCCCTGTTGGTTGCTAATTATTTCTATAATGTATGAACCAAATGGAAGGTTTGGTGTTGGATCACTCCAATCCATGAGAAAATGCTGAAATGTCCCGTCTTTCTTTGTCATGACTTGTTCAAATTCTGCTATTGTATTATCTGGTGCAAACAATCGTATTATGATAGACTCGTTTGGTTCTGCCATACCGTAGACAAACAATGGTTCTCCCGGCGCATATACTAGTTGACTTGTAGCAGCATCTAGTTCTCCAAATGCACTTGTGAATAACATTGATGATAACAATACTGATGATAAAACTATTGTAAGAATCTTCATTTTGATTTATTGTGAATTAGCTCATAGATATGACTTATGATATTTTGATCTAGATTTTAGTCTATAACTATCGTTAGTTAGTGATTAAAAAAAAAGAAAAAAGGGATAGTTTGATTGTCTAACGTTTGTCTATACGACTGTAATGTTTACAGATGTGGTATCAGATAATGCAGTTGGATTATCTACGCTCTCCCATACAAAGACAGTTGCTTCGTATGAACCGGATGCGTCAGGTATCCATGACAATGCTGGGCTGAAGGATTGACCTGCAGCTAGCTGTCCTGTTATCCATGCCAATGAGACTGTAACACCATCACTATTCTGTACCTGTACTAAGTATGCAAATGACTGATCACCATCTTGTCCGTTTACTAGATCAGCTTCAATCTGTACCTGTTGATCGACTGATACCTCAGCTAGTGAGTTACCAAATGCGTCAACAACTCTTGCGTTAGCAACTGGTGCTCTCTCAAGAGGTGGTGTTGAAGTGCCTATAACGGCAGTGGCAGATACGTCAATGTCATCGGAAGTACTGTATGGTTCAGGTAATGTGTGATCTGTATAGTCGACAGTGATTGAATCACCTTCTGAGACTCTAAGTGTGTGTCCGCTTGATGCATCGGTGGTTGTGAAGAACACAGTTCCCTCGAATACGCCAGTGGACTCGTTGGTCTCACCTACAGTTAATTGAATACCGCCAGAATCTGAATCAGAGTAGACATCTACTTTAAAGTTCTCTACTGTATCTGGATTCAAGTTCATATCTGGGTCAAGTATTGAAACTACTGCACTGCTTGATGACAAGTATGCGTCTTCACTAAATGAAGCTTCACCTACATTCCATCTAATCAGACTTGATGAAACTACTGTTGCATCCTCAGTGTATTCAAAGGATACAGTAATTCCGTCTGATTCGGTGGCGCCTAAGTAACCATCAGTTGGTCCTGCTTTGGCTGCGTCGAATGTATTGGTTGGTCCATCATCGGTTGCATCACCATCGGCATCGTGTGTGAAGCCGGTTAGTGTGATTTCGCCAATGAATATACCAGTGTCAGGTCCATTCTCTACAAGTTTGTATGCGGTAAGTTTGTTGTCTCTTGTCTGAGCAGTTAGTGATTTATCAGTTGCGCCGCCAATCTCGTCGATTAGGGCACTGTCTGTATTATGATCAGGTGCTACTATTGTTACAAATACTCGGTCAGTCCACGTGTAAACTTTGCTGTCCAATTCAATGGTTGCGCCGAAGTTTGATGTATAGATGTTTAATTCTATATCTTCAGTGCTGTCATCTACGTTGGCCTCACCGGATGGTCCATAATCAACATATTCTAAGTCGATCTTTTCACCTCTATCCAAGTTTGTGGATGAGATTGCTGTTGGAATCTCTATGACTGTCTGGAATATACCAGTGTCACCACCTGTTTCTCGGAATTTAGAAGGTTCTGGATCGAATATACATGCTGATGGACATCCATTGTTTAGGTTAACTGTGGCTGCGTCTGAATCCCATTCTACAAGACCAAGTGAGTAACTTTCTACACCATCACTATCAAAGTTCAAGTCAGGTTCTACAAGGGTTATGATTGCATCAGAACCGATGACATAAACCGACTTGTCTGATAGTAATGAGCCTGTCCTCATATCTAATGTTGAGGAATCTGTGGCTAAGTATGGGTTACCAGTTGCGTCTGTTGTATCGTTATAGTTTGCAGTAATGACGTCACCTTGTTTCAAGGCTGTTGAGCTGATTGTGTCGGTTGTTTCGAGCATAAATTCATACTCGAAGATACCAGCTGATGCTGATATTTCCGTCAAAGCGAATGAAGATTCCAATGTTGCGGAATCTGATCCTCTATGGCCGGTAATCCATACGCTACCTGCTGCAAGTGTATCAATACCTGTTGGAGAAGTATCCAAATCAGCATCGTTTACTTGAACATATAGTGTGATGTTACCTTCACTGAGCATTATATCGTCATGTGCTTTATACTGTGCAGATGTGAATGGTACTGGATATACAGATCTGTCAAGACTAACGGAGCCAGAATTGGCCGCTATTGTTGCAGCGTCACCGACTTCGATGGCATTGCCACCGGCGTCAAGGTAATCGTTGTAATTGACAAACATGTCTTCTCCAGTTGTTGGTGTTGCGACATCAGATGATCCAGCACAGTACTTTTCAGGAATCTGGAAAGTACCTTGGAATATACCTGTGGCAGTTCCAGTTTCAGTTAACTGGAATCCTGATGCAGTAAGGCCATAAGTGGCATTACATGTATCATCCCACAAGTCGTCTGATATGTACACATCGAGAACGTGGTCCCCGATGCTATCATTGTCACCAACTAAATCGTCAGCGCGAGTAATGTAAGTGTCTACTAGTGAACTGTCAACATTAAGGTCCATATCCGTAACAGTGATTGTTACTGTGTCTGCAGTTTTGTATGCGTCTTGATCAAAGTCTACTGTACCACTGTGTGTGGGTGCGTCAACTTGATCTGCAATAGGTGTTGCGACACCGTCTGCGTCAATGTCTGGATATACGACTCTTGGAGCATCTGTACCTGTTGAATCGGCCTTCAGAATAATATCAACACCATCACCAATTGTGGTAATGTTGAAGTATACATCCATGCCACCTGCATCCACTGCACCACCGCCAATTCGGCCGTGATCATATGTGAGCTGGTTGAGCATGATATATTCTACGTTGCCTTCGAAGACACCAGTATCATTACCAGTTTCTTCTACCTCAACACGGTAAATACCGTCATGATCGTTTGCACCGAATGCCATGAAGTCAAGAGTTACATAGTAAGTGGCACCAATTCCGTTGTTGCCAACTACGTTACATCGCAAATCTTCCATCATCATTACAGTATCGGCGTTGTTGAGTGCAAGAGCATCTCCGTTATCAGTCAATGCGCTAGGCATTACTGCGGAACCCTTGTTAGATTGACTCAATAAACCACCAACATCAATAGTACCATCTACACATAATGCACTTACATCCCAGCTTACGACTCTTGTGTCATATGCTGAAGTGTTCATGGCATTAATTGCTGTATGGGTATGACCAGAGATTACTCTCCAATGATCTTGCCATACTGAGGATTGGTTCTGTGTTAGTGTTGCGATCTTTGTTGTTCCGTCAATTACTGTAGTGAAGTTTAATCCATTACCAGATTGTTTACCAGATGCTGGTGTGTCAGCAACTGGGTTAAGATCCATGTATAATGGTGTTCCAACTATGAAAGTTGGAACTGTGGTCATATTATTGACCAATTGATCGTCATCTGCGGCTGTGTTTAAGTTAAGATCTCCGTCTATTAGGATAATACTAATTTCTTCACCAGAATTCCATTCGTCTCCGGCATCACTCTCAACCATATCAATGCTACCACCATAGGTGGCTACAGTGTATGATTCTGAGCTGTCGTTATAGTCGAATAGTGCTGTGGTACCACGTAATGCAGATGTTGATACGCCGATGAGTGAATCATCTTTGTCATCTGTTGCTGAGAAGACACCAGAGTTTGGAGCAGATTCCCAAAATGTCATATATTCATCTGCTGTTGAATCGTCTAGTGTTATATCATAAGCTAATACGTTTGTACCTACGTTATTTGCATCTAGTGTTACTATTAGTTGTCCGTTATCGTCAAAACCATTTGTAGAGTTTACGATGTTGTAATAATATCCAGTGCCGAGTGTGAATGATGCGTTATAAGATGCACCATAGGAACCTGCGGTTCCAGTCCTAAACACCCAAGTATCCTTGGTTGTTGGATCCATATTCAGTTGGTTGTCTCTGATTTCCATATGTATTTCAGCTCCTATTGGTCCTTCATTTCTATCCAAAGAAAATGAGGCAAAGTCACCTGGTGTATCGAAATCTAAAACAACTACTTCATCAGCGCCTGGTTTCTCAAATACAATTTCTTGCTCGCCTTCGGTCATATCAAACACTTGAATGAATGGCCAATCGGCTGTAGTTGTATTGATTTGTCCCACATAAAGACCGTCATCTGTGTTAGATGTTGGAACCATAGTTCCAGCTGAGTCTGTGGTATTGAATGAAGACAATATTGGTTCGCCCCTTACAATGCTTGCACCGTAGTATACGGCTGCACCATAAGTTGTAACTACATCACATCCGATACATTCTTGGCTGAGACCAGGATCATTTGCTCCTGATGTCTCTAAAACACCATAGTCTGTAAAGCTGTGTGGAGCTGTATCCATTGCTGCTACTACTGTAGAGTCAGCAATGTATGCGTACCAAAATCCATCATTACCCTGTGCGAATCTGATTACGTCTCCGTTAATTTCTACTGTTGGTTCTCCTTGTCTATCGTTAACATTTGCCCTAGTAGGGTCTGCGATAATGATCTCGGTAACCATACCACCACCAATGGTGTTACCAAACTCTTCACTTTCTGCTGAAACATACATCAGTCTTTCTGACTGTGCTTCTGTTTCAGGCATAAAGCTTGGAGCGGCTATAGTAAGTCCGCCGGCGACCATAATCGCCATAATTGTTAGACTAGTTATTTTTCGTCCTAGTTCGTTTTTCATGTTATTGAAATTTTCTCATAAAATTGATATTTAAGGCTAATGGACAATTGGTTCACAAAATAGATGTTTTTTGAATTAATTTCATTTCTAGTCATTAAACGATCTAGATCTTATAATTCAACTTGTAACTATTACACTTTTTGCCCTATTTTTCCTTTTCTAGTCATAAATGCATTAAAATCTCTATTATTTCACGCCTAGTAAAATATGATATAAAATTCGATTTTTGACACATTCACGCCTAAGAACATCAATTAGAAGAAAATTGCATCTGTAAGGGATTAGTTGTTACCATATATCATTACTGGTTCATTTTAGAGAAAATATGGTATTAATTGCACATACCAGTTTAAGGATAAATCTCTAAATTAAAAAATACCAAAGTCTGCAAAACTAGTTTTTCGACCATAAATGTGGACAAAGGTGGTTGGATTTGTCATGTATTTGATATTGTGTATGATATTTTAGAAAAATTCTAGGAATGTCTGTACATAAAACATTTTGTACGTTGTAGATGATCATATGACAATGTGTTCTACTAAAGTCTAAAGATCCCCTTCTAGTCAAGTATAACTAAATAAAAAATGTGTGTCAAACACAAAAAGAAAGAGTATTAAGAATAATCAAAGCAATAGAATCATGGGAAAAATTATTGCATGTAAGGCAAATGAACTTGCGTCAGGTAGCATGAAAAAAGTCACAGTTGATGGAAAAGAAATTGTTGTGGCAAATGTAAACGACAATTATTTTGCATGCAGTGACACATGTACACATTCAGGTGCAAGCTTGTCAGAAGGAACGATTGATGGTTCAACAATTACTTGTGGATGGCATGGTGCACAGTTTAATTGTACAAATGGAGAACTTGAAAAATTTCCAGCAACGATAAATAATTTACAATCATATAACGTAACAATAGAATCTGGAGACGTCTTCATAGAAACATAAAGCTCAGGATAAAAAATGAGTGACAACAATAAAGAAGCATTTGACAACGCAATGCAAACACTAAACCAGCTTGCAACAAGTCATTCTACACCAAAAAATTTTAAAAAAACAATTAGTGACTTGATAAATGATCTTAAATCAGAAGAATATTCGGTATCTGTTAGAGCTGCAAATGCCATAAGCGCACTAGATGACATAACACAAAATCCAAACATACCATCTTTTGTAAGAACGTCACTATGGCAAGTTGTATCAACGCTAGAAAGTATAAGAGAATAAATTTCCGTTGGATCTAAAGTAAACATTGAAAATTGAAGAATATCTAAACACATTACCGGAGTCAATACTTTCAGGTCAAGATGTTCAGTTATCTGAGCAAACGTTCAGAGACATATTCAAATTTGTTAATCTGGGGAAAAATGATGTATTTTATCACCTAGGATGTGGTAATGGGGCTGGTCTTGTCATAGCAAAAGAAGAATTTAATGCAAAGAAAGTAATAGGAATAGACAATTCTGAAGAAAAAATTAATCATGCAAAAAAAATGTTGCAAGAAAAAAATAAAACTGATGTTAGCATAATTTACAATGACATCGTTGATGTAAACATAGATGATGCGGATGTAATTCTTTTTTGGTTTACAGATGAAAATATTTTAGAAAAGATGATGCCGACATTTTCTGCATTAAAACATGGAACAAAAATAATTACAATTTGGGGACCGCTACCAGAATGTCTTCCTCACATGGTAGATTTTCCTTACATAATAAATCAAGTTCCATTTAAAAAAGCAAATGATCTAAAGGATCAGTTACTTGCGATCTTTGATGTAAAGTGTATTGACTTTGTAACAGCGTGGGAATTTGCAGAGAGATATACTAATGCAATAGGTAAGGATAATCCAGAAAATGATAGATTTCTTACTATACTACAGTCACTTGTTATTTGGATAAACGCAAGAAATCTTGGTGTTGCATGTGGTGATGAAATTCCCGAATCAATTACAACATACATGTCAATTTTAAAAAATTATTTTGATATTGAAATTGAACACTTGATAAAATAAACTAGTCAAACTTTTATTTTCAGAAATCAATATTAAATATGGAAGAGAGAGTTAACATCAACGTTTCTGCTATAGACTATGATAAGAGTAGTAAAAAAATTCAACAAACGCTTGGTAGATTAGAAGAAATGGTTCATGGTCAAGATGATTTCATTGTAACTGACTCCGAGTTTGCATTTGGCTGGCATTTTTATGTTATATCTGTAAATAGAGAACTGGTTCAGAAATTATCAAATCAGCTAGGTTCTGAGTTTGAAAAACTCAAAGGAAAAGGTCTGGACAAGAAATTTCTTACATGGCTTGATGATCAAGTTTCAGAAAAAGATATCAAAGTCAAATTTGCCATAAAAGAAGAAATGGAATCAAGCAAATTTGGAATTTTCTAATAAATTAAGAGGCCTCCGGGGGGAATCGAACACCCATCCGGGGATCCACAATCCCCTATCCTAACCATTGGACGACGGAGGCCACAAAAAAAATAGATTGTATTTGCCGTATTAATCTTAGTGTATGAGGCTACTTGCGGAATTTGTTTCGTATGCTTGATAGCTTCCGACGCCCAAATGGCAATACACGATACTGCTTTGTCCATCTGTATGTTACAACAACTGAAATGCCTGTCGCAATAACGAGTATCGGAATAATCCATATGTATGATATGTGTAGATCCGGTATACCAAAAACTGTTGCAAGTGTGTTTGGAACAAGCACTGCAGTAGCTGCTACAGTTAACCAAACAATTAGTTTAGTTAATTGGTTTGATGATTCTGTGTTTATTGCTGTAATTCCAGTTGAAATTACTTCCAAAACATTTTCTGCCATCTGAATCTGTCTGTCAAGAGTTGCTAGTACGACTTCG